>Ga0208853_1000020_pt1 | contig 42197 bp, 38 predicted proteins | sample LakMenEpi03Oct11_FD_150667 | JGI IMG/M metagenome (GOLD analysis project Ga0208853, IMG submission 150667) | Freshwater microbial communities from Lake Mendota, WI - 03OCT2011 deep hole epilimnion (SPAdes) | ecosystem: Environmental > Aquatic > Freshwater > Lake > Epilimnion/Euphotic zone ... | reverse complement strand
GAAAGAACGATCCAAAGGAGCACCGCCCATGTTTGAGCGCTTTACAGACCGAGCCCGTCGCGTTGTCGTGCTGGCCCAAGAAGAAGCACGCATGCTCAATCACAACTACATCGGCACCGAGCACATTCTTCTGGGATTAATCCACGAAGGTGAAGGCGTTGCTGCAAAAGGTCTAGAAGCACTTGGCATCTCACTTGAAGGTGTCCGCGCACAAGTTGAAGAAATCATTGGACAAGGTCAGCAAGCTCCAAGTGGTCACATTCCATTTACTCCGCGCGCCAAGAAGGTTCTTGAACTTTCACTTCGCGAAGCGTTGCAGTTAGGACATAACTACATCGGAACTGAACACATCCTGCTTGGATTAATTCGCGAAGGCGAAGGCGTTGCTGCACAAGTTCTTGTGAAGCTGGGTGCAGATCTAAACCGTGTTCGCCAACAAGTTATTCAACTTCTTTCTGGTTACCAAGGAAAAGAAGCTGTACAAACTGGTGGACCCGCCGAAGGAACTCCATCTACATCTTTAGTCCTTGATCAATTTGGTCGCAATCTGACACAGGCAGCACGTGAAGGAAAGCTCGATCCAGTTATTGGTCGTGAAAATGAAATCGAACGCGTGATGCAGGTTCTTTCACGTCGCACCAAGAACAACCCAGTGCTAATTGGTGAACCTGGTGTTGGTAAGACCGCCGTCGTTGAAGGTCTTGCACAAGCAATTTACAAGAACGATGTTCCTGAAACTTTGAAGGATAAGCAGCTGTACTCACTTGATTTGGGTGCACTAGTTGCTGGTTCTCGTTACCGTGGAGATTTTGAAGAGCGCCTAAAGAAGGTTCTAAAGGAAATCAAAACTCGCGGTGACATCATTCTTTTTATCGATGAGATTCATACCCTTGTAGGTGCCGGTGCAGCAGAAGGTGCAATTGATGCCGCAAGCATCTTGAAGCCAATGCTTGCCCGCGGTGAGCTACAGACAATTGGTGCAACAACTCTTGATGAGTACCGCAAGCATGTTGAAAAGGATGCAGCACTAGAGCGCCGTTTCCAGCCAATTCAGGTGAAAGAGCCATCAGTTGCTCACACCATCGAAATCTTGAAGGGTCTCCGCGATCGCTACGAAACTCACCACCGAGTATCTATTACTGATGGTGCGCTCGCAGCAGCTGCAAATATGGCAGACCGCTATGTTTCAGATCGTTTCTTGCCGGATAAGGCGATCGACCTTATTGATGAAGCGGGTTCACGTCTTCGCATTAAGCGAATGACTGCACCGGCTGAACTACGCGAATTTGATGACAAGATTGCTAGCGCTCGCAAGGAAAAAGAGTCTGCAATCGACGGTCAGGATTTTGAGTTAGCAGCAACGCTTCGCGATAAGGAAAAGAACTTAATCGCTGAAAAGGTTGAAGCTGAAAAGAATTGGAAGGCAACAGATCTGGATAAGGTCACTGAAGTTGATGAAGAACTCATCGCGCAGGTGCTTTCTATCTCAACTGGAATTCCTGTATTCAAACTTACTGAAGAAGAGACAGCACGTCTGCTTCGCATGGAAGATGAACTTCACAACCGTGTTATCGGACAGGATCAAGCGATCAAGGCGTTGTCACAAGCAATCCGTCGTACTCGCGCAGGTCTAAAAGATCCTCGACGTCCAGGTGGATCATTTATTTTCGCAGGTCCTTCAGGTGTTGGTAAGACCGAACTTTCACGCACGCTTGCTTCATTCTTGTTTGGTGATCAAGATGCGTTGATTCAACTTGATATGTCTGAATACTCAGAACGTCACACCGCTTCACGTTTGTTCGGTGCACCTCCAGGATATGTTGGATACGACGAGGGTGGACAGTTAACTGAAAAGGTCCGCCGTCGGCCATTCTCAGTTGTTCTCTTCGATGAAATCGAAAAGGCACACCCAGATATCTTCAACTCACTTCTACAAGTTCTGGAAGATGGTCGCCTAACAGATTCACAAGGGCGAACAGTAGATTTCAAGAATACTGTCATCATCATGACAACAAACCTTGGTACTCGTGACATCTCTAAGTCACTTGGGCTTGGCTTTGCAAATAGCGATGATGATTTAACAAATTATGAGCGCATGAAGGGCAAGGTCAGTGATGAACTTAAGTCACACTTCCGCCCAGAATTCCTCAACCGTATCGATGACATCATCGTCTTCCACCAGTTGACTAAGCCACAGATCATTCAGATCGTTGATCTAATGCTTAAAAACCTTGATGATCGTTTGCATGCAAAGGACATGGGTATTGAGCTCACACCTGCTGCGAAGGATCTTCTTGCAGAGCGTGGTTACGATCCGCTGTTGGGTGCACGCCCATTGCGTCGTGTAATTCAACGCGAGATCGAAGATGGGTTGTCAGAGCGCATTTTGTTCGGTGAACTAAAGCCGGGCGAGATCATCGTTGTAGATGTTGAAGGTGAAGGCGCTGAAGCAGCCTTTACATTCAAGGGAGCACCAAAAGCAACGCTGCCTGATACTCCTGAAGATCTTGCAGAAGCACCTACAGCTTAATTCTTAATTACAATTACCCCGTCTAGTTATTCACTAGGCGAGGTTTTTGCTTTAAACTCTTTTCATGCGACGGATTTTGTTAACCGAAGCCGATCAATTTCCCATAACGGATGCTCTTGTGAAACTAATTGCACAAGAGGGCTTTGAGTTAAAGAGAATTAATGGTTATGCGCAAGAAGATATTCGTGAAGCTGGAAAAGACTGCTTTGGAATTCTTATGTACCACGGTGATATCAATAGCGACACACTTGATTGTTTTAAAGAAATGCAGATTATTTCTCGCGTGGGAACTGGTTATGAAAAAATTGATGTTAGTGAAGCTAATCGTCGCGGCATAGTTGTAACTAACGTACCTGGGGCGTTCACAGATGTTCTTGCTGATCACGCCATGCTTCTTGTACTTATGTATGCCCGGCAGATGCCATTTCTTTTAAGAACCCGCCAAGCACAACATTGGCCATTGCCCGAGGAATTTCCACCAACCGGGGATCTTGGTGATCAAACATTGGGAATTATTGGTTTTGGACCCAGCGGGCAGGCACTTGCAAAGCGCGCGTTAGCTTTTGGCATGACGGTTAAGGCTTGGTCACGCACGAGAAAACCTGAAATCGCACAGCAATTGGGCGTCCAAGAGGTAACTTTTGAGGAGGCTCTACATTGTGATTACGTTTCACTTCATGTTGCCCTAACGCCGCAAACCGCACACATTATTGGCAGCGAATCACTTAAGCATTTTAAGGATGGAGGCGTACTGATCAATATTGGACGAGGTGGCTTGGTTGATGAAAACGCATTAATCCAAGCTCTAGATTCAGGTCGACTCAGAGGTGCAGGCCTTGATGTTGTAGATCCAGAACCACTTCCACTGTCGAGCCCACTTTGGCAGCACCCCAAAGTCGAACTAACTTTTCATACCGCTGCATTTACTGCCGCTGGGGGAGAAAGATGCATGCGATCGGCTATTGAAGAAATCTTTCGAGTCGGAAGTGGCATCGCTCCTTTAAATGAAGTTAAGAGTTAGTCCCCAACTTTTTTAGCGCATCTCCACTTACTCGATACACGGTCCACTCATCCATCGGAACAGCGCCTAGGGATTTATAGAAATCGATGCTTGGCTGGTTCCAATCTAGAACCCACCACTGCAATCTTTCGTAATCACGTTCAACACAGATCTTTCCTAACTCTTTCAGAAAAGCTAATCCATAACCTTTTCCACGATATGCAGGGTCTACGTAGAGATCTTCAAGATAGATGCCTGGTTTTCCAACCCATGTTGAATAGTTGAGAAACCAGATAGAAATGCCAACTACAAGACCGTCATCTTCTGCAACGTGGCAATAAGCAACTGGATTGTCACTAAATATTGATTGCTCGATCTGCTCAAGCGTTGCCTTTGCCTCTAGCGGTGCTTTCTCATACTCGGCAAGATCTTTTATAAGCTGAAGGATACGAGGAGCATCATCTTTGCGGGCATAGCGGATCATGGCTAAATTCTAGAGGTATTGAAAGAGGCTGGATACTTTCTGAAAAGTGTCCTATTCTTCAGTAATCATGGTCGATAACCAGAAAGAACCAGAACTCGGATTGCTTCGTACCGAGCAGGTGGACGCCAAATTCCAGATGCTTGATGTAATGACTGTTTCAGAGTTGCTACAAGCTATGAATGAAAGCGATTCTGAGGTTCCTAAAGCGGTTAACCTTGTACTGCCTAAGATTGAAAAAGCAATTGATGGTGTTGTAGATCGAATGCTACAAGGCGGACGTCTTATCTATCTGGGCGCAGGCACATCGGGTCGTCTTGGTGTTCTAGATGCAGCCGAGTGCGGACCGACTTTTTCCGTTTCAACTGATCAAGTTGTTGCATTTATTGCTGGTGGTGACTTGGCTTTGCGAAATCCTGTTGAAGGTGCCGAAGATAGACCAGAACTTGGCGCAGCTGATTTGAAAGCGGCACAAGTTTCTCAACTTGATTCCGTTGTAGGAATCGCAGCTAGCGGTCGAACACCATATGTTTTGGGTGGATTAAATTATGCAAAGAGTGTCGGGGCATTGACCATTGCAATTACTTGTAATCCAAACTCTGAAGCTGGCAAGATCAGTGATCATGCATTAGATATCGATTCGGGTCCTGAATTACTTGCTGGCTCAACACGATTGAAATCTGGAACTGCACAAAAAATGGTTTTAAATATGATTTCAACTATTTCCATGGTGCGACTTGGGAAAACCTTTGGCAACCTAATGGTTGATCTTCAAATTAGTAATGAGAAATTGCAGGATCGAGCAGTTCGAATTATTGAGAAAGCAACAGGTGCTTCAAAAAAGGAGTCGACCGAGGCGCTTCAGGCATCAGGTCATGAAGTTAAAGTTGCAATATTGATGCTTTTACTTAATTTAGAGCCCAATGCAGCTAGGGCCAGACTCCATGCCTCATCTAATCGGATCAGAGAAGCGCTCACCGACTCCTGATTATCAAGAATTGTTATTTAACAATTGTTCCTGAGTATGGATTGAGTTAATCACTCGAAAAGCGTTATCTCTGGGTGCTTGACGGATAGCCCAATACACAGCATGATTTTTCATGAGTGAGGCGGGGCTGTGAAAGAAATTTTCATGTTGCCTAGTCCGTGTTACTGATGTTTTCAGATTGAAGACATTATCTAGGAAGGAGCAACACAGTGTTGAGAAAAAAGAGGTTTCTAGTTGGCGGAGTTGCCATAGCTTTAATAGCTGGCACTTTGGTCACAACCCCTGCAAAAGCATCAAGCGCTGAATTTGTAATTGGTTCAGTTTTGGATATCGATAAGTTAGATCCACACACATCAACAAACTTTGCCACAGTTCGTGCACTTGGATTGGTGTACTCAAGCTTGGTCGAAGTTGGTCCAGGAAATAAGTTGAAGACCGGTTTAGCTTCATCATGGTCATTTAACGCTGCTGGAACTCAGTTGAAGCTTGTTCTTCGCCAAGGCGTTAAGTTTCATGATGGTTCAACCTTTGATGCTGTCGATGCTAAAGCAAGTATCGAAAGAATTTTAGACACAAAGACAGGTGCTGCAGGTCGTGCAAACCTAACAACAATCTCAAGCATTGTTGCATCAGGACGTAGCCTCACACTTAACTTGTCTGTTCCAAACGTTCCAATTCTCGCCGCACTTGATGGCGTTAACATGGCAATGCTTTCTTCTGATGATATTGCAGCCGGAAAAGTTGGTGGAAGCAATAAGCCAAACGGAACTGGTCCATACAAGTTCATTTCTTGGGAAGCAACTCAGTCAGTCAAGTTTGCTGCAAATACAGATTACTGGATGGGTACGCCAAAGATTTCAAATGTAACTATCCGAGTTATTCCAAACGAGTCATCAATTTTGTCTGCAATGAATGCAGGAACAATTAAGTTCGGTATTGTTACCGATCCACTGATTGCTAAGCAGATCAACACCAAGTCACTTAAGCTATTCAAGGTGCCTGCGCTTGCTTATTACGCACTTCAACTCAATACCAAAGTAGCTCCTCTCAACGATAAGAATGTGCGCTTAGCTATTCAGTGCTCAATTGATCGCCCTGAGATGATTAAGACTGCGATGTTGGGTGAAGGTGCTGTATCAGGACCAATTACAAGCCCTGCATACAGATCTGACGTAAATGCTCGTCCATGTCCTAAGGTTGATATTGCTAAGGCTAAGGAATACCTTGCTGAGGCGGGTAAGCCAAACGGAGTTACATTTAAGGCACTTGTTACAAGCAATGGCTGGGCAACATCTGTTGCAATGGCACAGAACTTGAAGGCACAGCTCGCTCGTGCTGGAATCACAATGGATCTAGACATCGTCGATCAGGCAACTTATGTTCCTCGTTGGCTTGCAGCTGATTTCACCGCAACACTTGCAAACAACGGTGGACGTATTGATCCAGACACTATGTATACCCGTTACTTCACATCAACAGGAAACTTGAACAAGGTTGCAACATATTCATCTGCAACTCTTGATGCTAATTTCTTGAAGGGTAAGTCAAGTGGAAAAACTGCAACTCGAGCCTCTGCATACACCGCTATCTCTAAGGAGCTAGAGGACAACGCAGTTTGGGTTTGGCTTGCAACACCATTTGAGTATCGCGTAGCAACTAAGGACCTAAAGGGCTTTGTTGCTCTTGCTACAGGTTCATTGTTGCCGCTTCGCTCAGCTTCACTCGGTTAATCAAAAGTCCAGTGCGGCGCACGTATTAGTATTCGTGCGCCGCACTACTTTTTAATTCTCTTAAACTAAAGTCAGGAGTTCACTCAATGCGGTTGGCCAGGACCTCCGGAATCGCTGCCCGCTTAATCAGTGTTCTTATAACCCTCTTTGGAATTTCAGTTTTCATCTTCATCGTTCTCCGTGTTATTCCGGGCGATACGATCACTGGATCATTAGGTATTGAGACAGGTGTTTTAACGCCAGAACAGATCGAAGATCTAAAGCGCTATTACGGCATCGATAAGCCCTTAATTCTTCAGTATTTTTCATGGATTACCTCTTTCCTAAGCGGAGACTTAGGTTTTGCATATTCAACGGGTGTATCGGTTTTGACCCTTACCGCTTCATCGCTTCCCGTCACTATCGAACTAGCACTCTTTGGAACTATCTCCGGTGTGATCATGGGAATTGCAATTGGAATGTTTAGCGCAAAGAAGCCCGGAAGCACACGAGATTTTCTTGGTCAGCTGTTTGGGCTACTTGCCTTAGCAATTCCCGGATTTGTTTTAAGTACCGCGATCGTCACAATTATGGCCAATAAGTTTGGTTACTTTCCAAATGGTTACGAGTACATGACCCCTTGGGAAGACCTGTGGATGAATCTTCAACAAATGCTTTTCCCATCAATAGTTTTAGGAATTGCCGTCGCAGCACCGGTTATGCGTACAACAAGATCAGCTCTACTCGAAACTGTCGATAAGGACTTTATTCGTACCGCATTTGGCAAGGGCCTGAAGAGCAAGACAGTTCAGTTCCGACATGTCTTGAGAAACTCAATGATTCCTATTGTCACGATGACAGGAATTCAATTTGGGTACTTACTGGGAGGCGCCGTAATTGTTGAGAAGATTTTCGCTTTGCCTGGCATGGGGCGACAAATCCTTGACGCTATCAATAAGCGCGAATATGCAACGGTTCAAAGTAGCGTGATGATTTTCGCTATCTTGTTTGTGACGATCAACTTGGTCACCGACTTAATTTATCGCCGAATAGATCCGAGAATTAAATGAAAACTAAATCACAAAATAAGAACTGGGTTCACTACTACTTTAAGAGCACAAGTGGTGTGGTTGGGGCAGTTCTGGTTCTCATAATGATCATCATTTCTATCTGCGCAGCTTTTGGGTGGACGACGCACGATCCTTTGGCACAAAACCCAATGGATGCATTGCAACCACCTTCGGCAACATATTGGTTCGGTACAGATCAATTCGGTAGAGATGTCTTTTCTCGTGCAATGGATGGAATGAGACGATCTATGACCGTCTCTATTGTCGCCGTAGGGATTGCTGGGTTTATTGGGGTTTTGTTAGGGGTTTTAGGCGGATTTTTTGGAAAATGGTTAGATGGATTTGTAGTTCGGTTGAGCGATGTCATCTTTGCATTCCCTGCAATTTTGTTAGCGCTAGCCATTGTTAATAGCTTGGGAAACTCTTGGATTGATACCTCACTTGCAATCGCCATTGTCTATACGCCAATTTTTATCCGAGTTGCTAGAGGACCAGTTTTAACAATTAAGGAGCTGGATTATGTTAAATCGGTTCGCGTTTTAGGTTTTTCTTCGCCGCGAATTCTGGTTAGCCATGTTCTACCAAATGTTTTAGCGCCAATTCTTGTTCAAATAGCCTTGTCGATGTCGTGGGCGATTTTAACTGAGTCAGGTTTGAGCTTCTTAGGTTTAGGAACTCAGCCACCTGATGCATCTCTAGGATTAATGGTCTCAGAGGCACAACCAATGGCAGCTTTCGCCTGGTGGACCCTTGTCGCACCTTCATTGTTTATTACCTTGGTTGTCGTCGGTTTGAACTTAGTCGGAGATGGTTTAAGAGACTCACTAGATCCAGCTAGGCGGCAGTCATGAGTAAACCTCTTATCGAAGTCAAGAACCTTCGAATCGAAACTGCTGAAGATTCAAGAACTTTAGTTAATAACATTTCTTTCGAAGTTTTTCCTGGTGAAGCTGTCGGTGTTGTTGGAGAAAGTGGATCTGGTAAAACCTTAACCGCACTTTCAATTTTAGGTTTGCTTCCACGTGGTGTCATGGCTCGATCTGGAGAGATTAACTACTCAGATTCGAACTTGTTAACCTCATCTGAAGAGTATCGTCGCTCAATCAGAGGCAATCAGATTTCGATGATTTATCAAGATCCAATGACAGCACTGAATCCTGTTATGAAACTTGGAAAACAGTTATCTGAAGTTTTGGAAGCACATGATCTGCTAAACGATCAGGCCCCGCAAAGGGTTTTCAACGCCTTTAAAGAGGTAGGTATTCCAGAGCCAGATAGAGCTCTAGTGAGCTATCCGCACGAGTTTTCGGGTGGAATGCGCCAAAGAGTAATGATCGCAATGGCCCTCATACTTTCACCAAAACTGTTGATTGCTGACGAACCGACGACCGCACTAGATGTAACGATCCAGCAACAAATTTTGGCATTGGTTTCTGAGCAGCGCAGGAAAAGTGGCATGTCCATGCTTTGGATTACACATGACCTAGGAGTTGTCGCAAATCTGGTGGATAGAGTAATCGTGATGTATGCAGGGCAAATTGTAGAAGTAGGGACTGTTAAGGAGATTTTTACTAATCCACAACATCCATATACCCATGGACTTCTTGCCTCCTTACCTAAATCAGATGACAAAAGCCGTGAAAGATTAATGGCAATCCCAGGTGTGCCTCCTAAGCCTTGGATGGTGGAAAACTCATGCGCATTTAGTCCACGCTGTAGCAGGGCCACTACAGAGTGTTTTAATCAAACTCCGACTCTGACGACAAACCAATTCACGAGCGCAGCTTGTTTCCATGAGATTGGAAAGAATTAATGAGCCTCAAAATAGATAATGTCAGCAAAAAATATGAAGTTAGATCAAGTAAAGCAACAATCAATGCTCTGAACGGTGTTTCTGTCAATCTTGAAGTTGGACAAACTCTAGGTATTGTGGGCGAAAGTGGTTGCGGTAAATCAACTCTGGCGCGATTAATAGTTGGTCTTGAAAAACCAACAAGTGGTGGAATCAGTTGGAGTCAAACTCCGATTGGTGATAAAGCCGCTGGTAAATGGCGTAGTCACCATTCAAATATCCAATTGGTTTTTCAAGATCCATACTCATCACTAAACCCTCGCCAGAAAATCGGTCAGTGCATTACCGAGGTCATTAAAACCCACAAGCTTCGCGCTGCTGGAGATATCCAAAAGAGAGTAGATGAACTTCTTCTTGAAGTTGGCATTTCTCCCGACTTGCAGCACAGGTATCCCCACCAGCTATCTGGTGGACAACGCCAAAGAGTGAGCATTGCAAGGGCTTTAGCTTCAGAACCCGACCTTTTGATTCTAGATGAGCCAGTTTCTGCATTGGATGTATCTGTACGCGCCGATGTAATGAATCTCCTTTTTGATCTTAGAGAAAAGTTTGGTTTGACGTACATCTTTATTAGCCATGACCTATCAATGGTTCGCCACATAAGTGATGTCATTGCAGTTATGTATTTGGGTAAAGTTGTCGAATACGGTCTCTGGTCAGATGTTCTTGATAACCCACAACATCCCTACACAAAAGCTTTGATTGACGCGATGCCCGACCATGAAAATGTTGGTGAAACAAAGTATGAAAAAGCTTTGATGGGCGAGGTCCCAGATCCCGCAAACATGCCGACCGGATGTGCTTTTCACCTTCGATGCCCAATTGCCACGCCAAACTGTAAAGTTCAAACTCCAGAGTTATTGCAGGTCAATGATCTGCACTTAGTTGCATGTACTGAGGTCAAATTGTGAAAATTCTTGGAATGATGTCTGGTACCTCTTTTGACGGAATTGACTCGGCACTTTGTGACTTTAATATTGTTGATAATGAAATTCAGATTGAACTTTTGCATTTTGAATCTCAGAATTACACTCAAGATTTAAGAAACAGAATTGTGGAAGCTATGCCACCTTTGGCCACAACAATGTTTGATGTATGTGTTCTAGACACAATGATTGGGCAAAGCTTTACCGCCGCAGCCAAGAGTGCGATCAAAAATAGCAAAGTCAAACCAGATCTGATTGTTTCTCATGGGCAAACATTGTTCCATTGGATTGATGAAGAAAATAAAGCGCGTGGAACTCTTCAGTTAGGTGAAGCAAGTTGGATTGCTGAAGGCACCGGTGTTCAAGTTCTATCAAATATTCGGTCTAGAGATATAGCCGCCGGCGGACAAGGCGCCCCTCTAGTCAGTGTCCTGGACCAACTCTTGCTATCAGATAGTCAAACAGCGCAGGGAGCACTTAATTTAGGCGGAATCTCCAACATCACCGTCACCTCACATTCAATGAAGCCAATTGCTTATGACATAGGCCCTGCTAATGGGCTAATGGATGCCGCGATTGGTGCCTATACATCAGGCTCAACTACTTTTGATAAAGATGGTCAACTGGCTGCTAAGGGTGCAGTTAATCAAAAACAATTGGCAGAGCTTTTGAAACACCCTTATTACAAATTGCAGCCTCCAAAATCGACAGGCAAAGAGATTTTCCACTTGCCTTACCTTTTGGAAATTCTCGGACCGATAGAGAATTGGGTAATAGAAGATGTAATGGCAACACTTTTAGAGTTAACAGTTGAAACCGTTGCTCAAGAAGTTGAGAAATTCAAGTTGAGCTCTTTGTATGTAGCAGGTGGTGGTGCCGCTAATACTCAACTGATGAAGCGAATGCAAGCGAGATTGACCAACTGCAAAATTCTAAGCATTTCAGAGCTTGGGATCTCCACGCAATCCAAAGAAGCCATTGCTTTCGCACTCATAGGGTTTTTATCACTGCATGGTTTAGCAGGTCAGATTCCTAGTTGTACTGGAGCAAACGGAGAAAAAATTCTGGGTTCTCTTACACCAGGTGAAGGCGCATTTTTTGTCCCACAACAAATTGTCAGCATGCCCAAAAGAGTTAAGATTTTAAAGTGATCTGCGGATTTAGCATTTCAATTTCTAAGGCATTCCATTCAGGTGTTGTTTTCTTTTCGCCTGTAGCTACGAATCCATATTTTGAATAAAGAGATTTTGCGATCTTGTTCTCATCAAAGACCCAAAGACTCATCTCGTCTAACCCTTCGGCCTTAACTTCTCCAATTGCTGCTTCCAGCAGAATTTTTCCAAATCCCATTCCTGCAAAGTCAGGCGAGATATACAGAGAAAATAGATGTCCGCGTCTTGAATTTTTAGGATCACTTCCAACCCGAAATACACCAATCAACTCTTCATTTTCTATTGCCAGGAATGTCTTTCGTTCAAGATTTGTGGATAGAGCTTTCTCCCAGAGCTCAACGGCGCTCTCTAGCGTCATTGCATCTTGTGTTTCTTGGCTTAGGACTTCTGAGTATGAAATTTTCCAACACTTTAAAAATAAATTAGCAATATCAGCAAGATCTGATGTACGGGCTAATCTCAATTCCATAACTGGCAGGCTACTACATCCTGGAGGCTTTAATGCCTGAGGTCAAAGCGGTTCAACTTTCTACCCATCAGATTCAACTAAAGAGTCGCTTTCAGACCGCATTGCGTTCGATAGATAACTTTGATGTGTTTCAACTAAAAGTTGAATTATCTGACGGCCGCGAGTTACTAGGAGAAGTAGTTGCAACACCGGCCATAACTGGAGTGAGCGCAGAAGTTTTAAGGCATGATGTGAATAACTTTGTAATTCCTTTACTGAGCAGCACATCACTAGAAGATTCAAAGCTCATTTATCAATTACTTGCTTCAGCGCTTCCCAACAATCCAACGGCAAGGGCTCTTGCTGACTTGACGCTTCAATCCATGAATAAGGCAAGCCATACGTACAGGATCAAAACTGATGTAACTATCCCAATCTGTGAAGTTAACGAGTTGGAATCGATCATCCAAGAGAGAGTATTAAATGGCTTCTCGGCTTTTAAGATTAAATTGGGAGAAGACGAGCTGCACAATAATCTTGAAAAAATGAAGATTCTCAGCGATCTTGTTCCAAAGGAAAGCATTTTAAGAGTTGATCCAAATCAATCCTGGAGCGTTGACTACTCCCTTCGGTTTTTAGAGTCACTTGAAACATTCGGAATAGAAGTTCAGTACTTGGAACAACCCACAAAAAGACAGGATCTTGAAGGCCTTGCTTTGATTTGCAGAAGCTCAGCTACAGAGATCATGGCGGATGAGGCATGTTTTGATCTTAAGGATCTACATCAAATCATTGAGATGAAGGCTGCCGATTGGGTGAATATAAAGATTTTAAAGTCAGGTGGAGTAACACCGGCCAAGGAGATGGCAGAAGTCGCTTTGCATGCTGGCTTGCGGCTCTCCTTTGGGTGCATGATTGAAAGTCCATTGGGGGTTCGTGCGGCTATGCAGTTAGCTCATGAATTTGCCCCCAATGAGACTCATGATCTAGATGCAGCTTGGTGGTACCTTCAGGAGAAATTGCGGTACGAGGATGGTGTTGTCCAATGAAAACCTGGGGAGCTGTTTATGCCAGCAATTTTCAGGGAGAAACCATCACATCCCTTGCGGGAAACCGTAGGAGCATTGATTGCGATACGCCACAAAAAGTAGATCTTCAGACACAGTTTGATGTGGCCTCGCTTACAAAAATTGTTTTCACCACAAACATGGTGATGCTCGCTGTTGACCAGGGGCTACTAAAAGTTGATGACCCAGTCCGAAGGTATCTTCCAGCTTGGGGTAGTGCTGATAAAGAAAGAATTTCCATTAGAGATCTCTTGGAACATCAATCTGGTTTACAGCCTTGGCTACCACTCTATGTGAGATCTAAAAGTTCAGCAGAAGCATACGAAGTTATAGTTAAATCCAAATTAGCTTGTGAGCCAAGAAAAAAGCGAATTTACTCTGATCTTGGTTTTATTGTATTAGGTCAGATTTTATCAACAATCTATAAGTCTTCTGTGGCAGAAATATTTGAAAATAACCTTAAAGGGATAATGGGCCTCAAAAACACTCAGTTTTCAACTCCAACGAATTCCGACAATGTTGCGGCAACTTCATTTGGTGATTCCTATGAAATGAACATGATCTCTACTGGTATCCCTTATCAAGTTTCAGAGAAAGTAGATGAATTTAGCAATTGGCGACATCACATTCTTGATGGTGAAATAAATGATGGAAATGCGTTTCACTTGTTTAACGGAACGTCATCTCATGCCGGGTTGTTCTCAGATGCAACCGATTTACTGAATCTGGCTGGTATTTATCTTGATGCCTTTAATGACGATAGGGTTTTTAAGTCGAAAACTCTTCGAGGATTTTTAGAAGTTGGGTTAGATCCGATGCAATGTATGGGCTTTAGGACATGGCCCATTACAACAAAAGATGGTGAAGTGATTATCTATGGCCATACAGGTTTTACTGGAGTTGCATTTGGCTTTTCGCCACAATTGAATTTCTCAGCGGTCATGTTGACCAATCGATTACACACTCAATCAGAGATCATAAAGACTGATGATATGTGGATCCCTTTTCTCGAAAGCTCATTGTTAAGAAGGCCGTAGAAAGTACCGCGGCAGCGGCAGCGCCAAGAAGCACATTTTTTGATTGAGAACCCAGGACTATTTGAGAAAGAGAGGGTATCAATACACCTCCGAGGGAGCCGATGAGAACAAACATGGTTGCGCTCTTAACTGCTAATGCTTCTTCATACTGACTGACGGCAAAACCGATGATGAAGCCATAACAAGGACCAGCACAGAAAATAGCTAAAACCAAAATAACCAAAAATGTAGCTCGTGGAGTAGCTTCACTAATTTGAGACAACAGAATTAAGCTAAGTGAAAGTCCGAGCGACCAAAGAATAGAAGCAGACTTGGTCGAAAGTTTTTTGGAACTTGCAATGGTCCCGACAACTCGTCCAAGAGTCATTCCCACCCAAAAAATTGAAGTCCCTAAAGGAGCACTCGTAAGATTTTGGCTGATGTTCTCAGAGAAAAGAACAGCAGACCATCCCGCAAGAATTGTTTCAGCACCTACGTAAAAAGTCGTAGCAAGAAGCAGTAAGTAAACTTTCTTATTCGCGATTTTAACAACCAAGAATGACTTTCCCTGAGATTTGATTTGTTCTGTTTGGAATGTGGCAAGCAAAAATAAAGAAATCAATGCGATTAACAAGTTGATCAGAAATGAAGCCCCCATAAGATCAAATGCGATGATTCCTACAGGAGTTAGAAAGGCCGCCGCGGCTAGATAAATTCCAAGTCTTGTCAGCAGATTGCCTACATTCTCGGATTCAACACGGGCGATTGAGGTAATCAATACCTCTAACTGCCCGAATCCCAGTCCAAGTACAAAGGAAGAAAGAATAAAAAGTTGTTGTGAATCGAGAAAACCTATTCCCAAAACTCCAATTGATTGCATTGCGATTCCGATTCGCACGTGGTTAATCGTTGTCAGGGACCGACTAATGATTGGAGTAAATGCGATCCCTAGGAACAACCCAAAGAACAAGGCCGGAACGCCCGGCATTAACTGCCCCAAAGGGATGCCTAGTTGATTGGCCCGCATTGGGATGGTGGCAGGTAACGAGGCCGAGGCAGCCCCCATAAGTGCAAAAACAGCGCTCAGTTGAGCTCTTTGCCTCATTGGTGAAGATTAATGTAACTGCTCAATCTCATCCCTTGACGCAGGGCGTGTTTGGCATTATTTTTCATCACAATTGTTCTGTGCTGAAGCTTTTTTTCGTAGAGGAGGAATTGTGTCAAAGGATAAGACCTCCGAATCCATGCAACAAGATAATTTCAGTGACCTAATCGGCGAGATTAGAAATGGCTTTGACTCATTTCACGCCAGCGAAGCACTTATTGCAAGTTGTGTAATCTCTGACCCGGTCAGAGTTTCCAAAATGAATATTTCTCAAATCGCAAACTTTTCAAAAACATCTGTTGCTTCGGTAGTTCGATTTAGTAAAGCAATTGGATATAAAGGTTATCCGGAATTTCGAATGGCTTTAGTAAGTGAAGTTAGTCGTTTGGGAATTATCAATCCATCATTGGCAGAACTTGATAGTGGAATTACAACAGATGATTCGATCGAAGAGATAATCAAGAAGATAGCTTTAGCAGATTCACGTGCAATTCAAACTACCGCAGAACGCCTAGATGTTGAAAGCTTTAAACAAGTTGTTGATGCTTGGGATCGTGCATCAAATATTGGAATTTTTGGTTTAGCCTCAAGTGGACATGTTGCAATGGATTTACAATTGAAGTTAAATCGCCAAGCAAAAAACGCAGTTGCATGGCGAGACGCCCATACCGCCTTAACCTCTGTTTCTCTCTTAAAACCTGGTGATTGTTTAGTTGCCATAAGTCATAGCGGAACAACACTTGATGTTGTAGAAGTTATTGAAGAATTCAAAGCTCGTGGCATAACCATCATTTTGATTACGAATGCAATTCGTAGTACTGCCACCGCATTGGCAGACATTGTTTTGCACACATCTGCACGGGAAACTACCTTCCGAAGCGGTGCAACATCGAGCCGAATAGCTCAATTAACGGTAGTTGACTGTCTCTGCGTTGCATTGGCGCAGAGAAACTGGAGCGGAACCAAATCTGCTCTGGATCAATCCAGAACGGCTGTGGGAAGCCGCTCCGGTAAAAAGATAGAGGATGCTCACAACATTGCTATCTCACCAACCAAGTCCCGCACAAGAGGAGGAAAATAGTGAAAAAAGCATCTCGCCGTTTACGCGGCTTGGTTGCAGCAGCCTTTGCCGTTTCATCAGTTGTAGTACCGGCAGTCACTGCGCTTCCAGCAAATGCAAACACAGAGCTAACGTTCTGGAGTTGGCGCACAGAAGATAAGGCTTTCTATGAAAGTCAGATCAAAATTTTCGAAGCAAAGAATCCCTCAATCACAGTTAAGTTCACTCCGTATCTAAATACCGAGTACAACGCAATTGTCTCTACTGCACTAACTGCAGGAAAAGGTCCAGACATTATTCAGATGCGCCCATACGGAGCTATGGCAAATCTCTCTGATGCAGGAAACTTTATGCCACTAACAGTGAAGGATGTTCCAGCACTTGGAAAGCTACAAGCTGGAATCTTGGCTGGAGCACAGGGATACAAGGATAAGAAGCAGTACGGATATCCTTATGCAATCTCTGCAATGGGTATTTTCTATAACCCAGAAATTCTTCAACGCGCAGGTGTAAGAGCGCTACCTACTAACTGGGATCAGTTAATGATTGCCTTCAAGAAGGTAAAGGCAATTGGCGTTCTTCCACTAGGAAATGCTGGCGGAAATGGACCTGCTCTAGAGCAGCTACATGCAACCGTTGGACCAACTTTCTACGGCGGAACTCAGTTCTTTAACGATGTTGTTGCAGGTAAGAAGACATTTACCGACAAGGCATATGTAGCAAGCCTCAAGGCTGTTAAGGATCTAGTTGCTTATATGCCACCAGCGTATGAAGGAATCGACTACAACACAGCGCGTGGTCTCTTCGCAAATGAAAAGGCTGCTTTCTATATTGGTGGAAATTATGAGCTCGGATACTTCCGTTCCCTTAACCCATCACTACAAGCTGGATGGACACCATCAGTTGCTCGCGTAACCGGAGCACCTCGATACGTTTCTACTTGGGCTGATGGTTCATATGCAATCAATGCAAAGACTGCCAATAAGGCTGCCTCACTTAAGTTCCTCAATTTCCTTGCTTCAAAGGATTTTGGTCAGGCACTTGTTGATGAGATTGCATTTATTCCAACAGCACCTTTCGTAAAGATTACTGATCCAGTCGTTAAGGCGATCAATAAGGGCCGTTCAACAATAGGAACACCATTCCTAAATGTTGTAGGTTTCCGTTACGAAACACCAACTAGCTCCAACATTCTTCAGCCTGGTTTCCAGAAGCTGATTACTGGAGCAATCACACCAGAACAACTTGCAATCGATGTTCAGACTGCAGTTGCTTCTTGGTACGCACCACAAAAAGGTAAGAGCTAAGCAGTAAGACATTGGGCGCAGGGTTTACCCTGCGCCCAATGCTTTCTTTTTTATAAGGAGTTTTAAGTGGCTGTGAGCGGATTGAAGAAAGAGCAACGAAAGTACATTGCTCTCTTGTTGACTCCTGCAATCTTGACAATTTTAGTCTTCACGACAGTTCCAGCTGTAACGACTCTTAGTTATGCATTCTTTAAGTGGGAAGGTTTCCAACGCGGCGATTTCGCTGGTTTTGAGAATTTCCAGCGATTATTTGAGTATCCATTTGCAGATCAATTCTTTATGGCCCTGCGCCACAACACTCTCGTATTTATCGCGATTATGATTTTGCAAACTTCTCTAGGATTGCTTATCGCGTACTCACTTTTCAGAATGTCCAGAGGCCAAAGGTTTTTTCGCACCGTTACTTTTCTTCCAGTTATCTTTTCATTGGTAGTCGTGGGTTACATGTGGCAAGTTTTGCTTGATCCTTACTATGGCCCGATCAATATGTTGATTAATGATTTGGGATTTGAAACTCTTGCAAAGCCATGGCTGGGAAGCACTAGTACCGCCTTACCAACCCTTGTTTTTATCAACTTATGGCGGTGGGTGGGATTTCCAGCAATCATTTTTCTAGCGGGTTTAAACGCGATTAATCAGGAGTATTTAGAGGCAGCCAGGATTGATGGCGCTTCAGAGGGTCAGATCTTTAGAAAAATCATGTTTCCTTTATTGGCTCCATCAATGACAATTATTTCTATTCTTACCTTTATTGGGGCGTTTGAATGGTTTGATCTCCCATTTGTCCTAGGTGGTTCAAACGGAAACCCTGCCGGAGCAACTGACACTTTGGCTCTGATGTTCTACCGACTTTCATTTGGCTCAGTAGATTCAAATGCAAATGAAGTTGGAGTTGGTTCAGCACTGGGAGTAATTATCTTTGTAATTGTTGGAGCAGGTGCTTCTATCGGACAGCACTTCTTACGCAAGCGCGAGGTGGAACAGTGATAGCTGTACTTTCATCAAAGATCTTTTTTAGATCTGTGCTTGTATTCAATAGCTTCATGGTCTTATTGCCAGTCTTTTTCCTTTTCAATTCGGCATTACGTGAAACAAACAGCTTTGCCGCTAACCCATTCGCACTTGCACGAGATCCCCATTGGGAAAACTTCAGCCAGGTGTGGTCAGATGGCGCGTTTGCAACTTATTTGAAGAATTCGCTTATTGTCACAGGTGGTTCTTTAATTGTAATTTTGGTGTGCGCACTAGGAGCTGGATTTATTTTAGGGCGATATCAGTTCAAGGGAAGCGTTTTCCTTTTTGCTTTTATTTTGACTGGAATGCTGATTCCTGCAAAGTTAGCGATTCTTCCGCTATTTATTCAACTAAAGTGGATGAACTTACTGGACTCTCATATTGGTTTAATTCTGGTCTATGCATCAGGAGCTTTACCTGCTGCGGTATTCATTATGAGTGGTTTCTTTAGATCACTTCCTTTGGATCTAGATAGCGCTGCACGAATTGATGGAGCATCAGAGTTTCAATTGCTTACAAAGGTGTTGATGCCTTTAGTTCGACCAGGTATGGCAATTGTTGCGATTTATTCTGCAATACCTATTTGGAATGATTTCTTCCTGCCCTTGGTTTTCTTACAAAGCCCAGAAAACAAAACGATCATGCAAGGGCTGACAGTCTTCTTTGGCCAGTATGCATCGCAATGGGGAGTTCTTTTCGCTGGACTTACTTTGGCAGCGCTTCCACTAATTACCCTCTATTTGATCCTGTCAGAGCAGTTTATTAAGGGCCTCACAGCCGGTGCTGTTAAGGGTTAAGGATGTACTTTCTAGGCATTGATGCTGGGGCCTCAGCGACACAGTGGGCGCTAATCGATCAATCAGGCCTTGTGATCTCTGGTGTTGAAGCTCCTATGGATGGACATATCTATAGAGAATCATCTAAGGAGCGGATGATTGAAGTTACTGATCGCATCGCCGATCAGATTAAGGGCCAGACATTAAGTGGCGTGTATTTAGGAATCACTGGTGTTCTAACTGATGGCTCAATTGAAAAGTTATTGAAAGCAAAATTTGGAGCTCCTGCAACTGTTGTTTCAGACATCGAACTTGCATACCGAGCAAATTTCGCTGACGGTGAGGGGATACTTCTTTATGCAGGTACTGGTTCGGTTGCATATGCAATTGATAAAAGCGCAGGTGTTCACAAAATTGGTGGGTGGGGATATTTACTAGGTGATGAAGGAGCGGGTTACTGGATTGGTCGTGAAGCGATTCGCCACACCTTGTTTGTATTGGAAACACAACATGAGATCAAAGCCGATTCGCTAGCACAATCGATTTTGAAGAATTTGGATGCAACCGATTGGAACTCAATCAAGGAGTTTGTTTATTCTAAGGAGCGATCAGCGATTGCAGCTTTGAGCCGAACGGTAGATTTAGCGGCAATTAATGGTGATGCAACGGCAATTTTAATACTCAAAGAAGCTGCAGAACATCTTGTAGATTTAGTCCACAGAGTTGATGGAATTCTGGGGGATACCTTGCTTCCAGTGAAATTTACCGGCGGAATTAGTTCTTCATTGCTCTTGGCTTCCGAACTAGAAAAGAGTTTGGGTAAGCGAGTAAGTAGATCTTCCGTTGATTTGGCTGTTCGTGCAGCCGAGTTAGCTCGCTAAGGTAGTTTTTTACCTGGATTTAAGATTCCTGCGGGATCAAATAAGGCTTTAACTCCGCGCTGTAGACCTAGAACCTGAGACGAAGTTTCGTTAGCAACTAAATCTTTTTTAATTGATCCGATTCCATGTTCCCCGCTAGCCGATCCGCCCAAGGATTGGGCGATCTCAATGATGTGCGTAAAAGCCAGTCTGGCCTTTCTTTCTCCCTCGAGATCACCATGATCATGAACAATAGTTGGATGCATATTTCCGTCACCAGCGTGGCCAAAGATTCCGATAGTTAAACCTTGTTCGGTTGCCAACTGTTCAACTTGTGCCACAAATTGAGCAATCTTTGTGACAGGTAAAGCAACATCATCAAGCAGCGTTGCCCCTAAACGCTCTAAGGCAGGATAAGCCAGCTTGCGTACACGGATTAAATCAGTTGCATCTGCAGAATCTGTCGAGAAAACTCCATCAATCATCCCGTGGGATTCACAGCTCTTAACTGCCGCATCTCCTAATTCAAAATTCTCATCCAATTGCATGAGCAGAATTGAACCTGCGACTTCAAAACCGAGTGGATGCCAACTTTCGACCGCCTTGAGGGTTGTTTGATCAATGATTTCCAACATGGATGGCCGATATTTCAATAGTTCAGTTGATGCTGCTGCCGCCTGAACAATACTTGGAAATGTTGCAATCAATGTGGCCGGAGCTTTTGGTCGTGGAACAAGGTTCAAGGTTATCTCGGTAACAATTCCTAACGTTCCTTCTGAACCGATGAATAGATGCATTAAATCTAAGGTTGTTACAAACTTTTTAGTTGCCTTGCCAAGTTCGATTATTTCACCCGAAGATAAAACGACTTTAAGCGCACGAACATGATGAGAAGTCACGCCGTACTTAACGCAACACATGCCACCAGCATTGGTTGCAACATTTCCACCTAAGGTTGACCAGTCCCGACTAGCTGGATCCGGTAAATAGGCCAAACCAAACTCTTTAACAGCGGTATCTAAATCCAAGTTGATAACACCTGCTTGAACACGAGCGAATTGATTTGCTGCATCAATTTCGATAATCGAGTTCATTTTTTCTAAAGAGATAACTAGTGATTCCGAATCTGCGTTAGCTCCACCTGACAAACCGCTACCCGCGCCGCGGGTTACTACAGGGATTTTGTGTTCAGAACAGAAAGCCAGCGCTTTAGAGATTTCTTCAGTTGTTCGTGCCAACAGAACCGCTTTAGCAGGGGCGGAGGGTGCAAATGGTGCTTGATCTCTTGAATAAGAGGCTGTGATGTCAGGATCGGTAATTAGTGAAACCCCGAGCAGCTTTTCAAGCTCTGGAACGAAACTCATTGTGGCAGTCTATAGCGATTGCGTGGAAGCTTTTGAATCAATTGGTCTTCAAGCAGTGTTTTAAGGGCTTTTTCAAGCTGAGATTCATCTGGCCACAACTTCTTTATTGAAGATTCAGTAAGTGATTCGTTCTCACGAAGTGCCTGAACAACCGTCCCTCGGCATTTGCGATCGGTGCCATGCCAATCTTGCGATTTTCTGACTAGATCTGTTTTTGGGTAACCGTTTTTTCGCCATTGGCACTGACTGATGATTGGACACAATTCACACCGTGGATTCTTGGATGTGCAAACAAGTGCGCCAAGTTCCATAGTTGCAGCGGCCCATATATGTGCATTTTTAGCTGGAAGATTTGTTAACCGGCGAGCCTTTTCACGTGCAGTCGGTGCAGGCTTTGGATGTTCTTCTCCATCTATTGCACGCACAAGTAAGCGTCTGATGTTTACATCCATAACCAAGGATCTTTGTTCAAAAGCAAAAGCAGAAATTGCAGCAGCGGTGTATTCACCAATACCCGGAAGCAGTTGCAAAGTTTCTTGATCTTCAGGTACTTGATTGTTGAAATCATTTGCGATTATCTGCGCAGCTGCATGGAGTCGAAGTGCACGACGTGGATATCCAAGGCGTCCCCACGCAGTTATAACTTGTGCAGGTGTTGCCTTAGCTAAATCTTTAGGGGTTGGCCAACGCTCTATCCATTCATTCCACTTAGGAAGAACACGATTGACCGGAGTTTGTTGCAACATGTATTCACTAACCATTACACCCCACGGTGAGGTGTCACGCCATGGTAAATCTCTTTTGTTTTTCTTAAACCAAGTGAGAATTGGTTTTTCTAGCGAGCTCATTCTCCGGTGATTTTTACCCGTTTTAGTGCGGCATCTAGTCGTGAAACTTCGACGATTTCCATGCCATCAATCTTTGTATCTGAACCTGTCGGAACTAACGCGCGCTTAAAGCCAAGTCGGTATGCCTCTTGAAGTCTGCGGGTTACGCCACTTACTTTGCGAATCTCACCAGCTAGCCCAACTTCACCGATTGCCACTAGATCAGCTGGCAGCGCAAGGCCTTTTGCAGCCGATGCGACCGCCAAAGCAAGGGCTAAATCAGCAGCCGGCTCGGTCATTTTCATGCCACCTACTGTTGCTGCATAAACGTCGCGTCCACCAACACGGATATTTGCCCGAAGTTCTAGAACTGCAAGAGTCATTGATGTGCGCGCAGAGTCCAAACCAGAGACAACTCGACGTGCATTTCCATAATCATTTTCACGCCCAGCAGATACAAGTGCTTGGATTTCAGCCAATAGTGGCCTGCGACCTTCGAGAGTAACGGTCACACATGTTCCGGGAACGGGTTCTGCATGGCGGGATGTAAACAAACCTGTTGGGTCTAAAACAGATTCGATGCCGGTATCACTCAAATCAAAACAACCAACCTCATCAGATGCGCCAAAGCGATTTTTTATTGCACGAATCAAGCGCAGACGTGAGTGACGTTCGCCTTCAAACTGTAAGACAACATCAACAATGTGTTCTAGTAAGCGCGGGCCAGCAATAGATCCATCTTTTGTAACGTGACCAACAAGTAACAATGTGATGTCACGGTCTTTACAGATACGAATCAATGCACCAGCAACTTCTCGCACTTGTGTAACTCCACCAGGTGCACCATCTGCTGCTGAGCTGCCGATAGTTTGTACAGAGTCAATAATTAAAAGTTGTGGTTTAACAGAATCAATGTGGGCGATTACTGCGCCAAGATCTGTTTCAGATGCAAGAAATAATTGTGGATCAATTGCCTTGATTCGTTCTGCGCGAAGTCGGACTTGAGATGCTGATTCTTCACCGCTTATGTATAAAGCGGGGATTCCCTTTGCTGCGGTTTGTGCAGCAACTGAAAGTAGAAGTGTTGACTTACCAACGCCTGGTTCGCCCGCAAGTAAAATCGCAGCTCCTGGAACCAATCCGCCACCGAGCACTCGATCTAATTCGGATACTCCAGTTGCACGCGCATGAGCGGCAGATAGATCGACATCGCCAATTGGAGTTGCTTTGGCGGTTACATTTCCTGCAACCAATGAAAGTTTTTTCGGTGCAGCGATCTCTTCAACTGAGCCCCATGCTTGGCATTCACCGCAACGACCAACCCATTTTTGGGATGTCCATCCACATTCGGTGCAGCGAAATGGTTCTTTTTCTACCTTGGCCATGAGGTAACCCTATGACAAGGGACTGACTATTTCTTCTGGGCAGCCAAGGTAGCTGGATGCTGAATGATAAATAGTGGAAGTGAGCGTGCAGCGGCATCTCGGATGTGTTCCATTCGGACATCACACAAGCGTGCTAGTTCGGCGTAGGCATCCTTGCCCATCAACAATTCAAGTTCATACTTGTTTGAAATGTAAACCGGTTGCGTACCAACGTGTGCATCACTATTACTTGTGCAGTACCAATCGAAATCATCACCGCCATCGCCCCATGCAAGGCGCTCGTACTCACCAATAACTGTGACTGAATATTCGCGCTCGCCGTATTCGCGAGTTTCAAAACTACGACGCAATGGCAACTGCCAGCAAACATCTGGCTTTGTATCTGCAAAGTGCTTTCCATCGCGTTGTGCAACATGGTGAAGCACGCAACCAAATGATCCAGTGAAACCTTCGGCTTCATACCCTTTACGGTTTAGAAAGATACAACCATCTTCGACACGACGAGTTTTTCGTTCACCGTCTTCATCTTTTTCTGAAATTCGTAATGGACCGCCAGGTTTCTTTGGACGAGCTTCGTTATAGAACTGCCACATTTCTGGAGTCAAATAAGCAGCAGCTTTGATCGTGCGCGCTTCATCATCTTCATCGGTGTACATCGCACCTTCAGTACAACACCCCGAATTGGGTTGATTCTTAAAGACACCTTGGCAACCATCACCATAAATACAAGTCCAATAGGAAGTTAACCAGGTGAGGTCACACTTAAAGATTGTCTCTGCATCATTGGGGTCGAAAAACTCAACCCAATCACGCGCAAATCCTGCTTTAACTTCTGGCATAGTCGCAGAGCCTACAGGCATAAAGGATAGACTTCATACATGAATCAGCAATCAAAGGTTGCCATCATCGGTGCCGGTGTAATGGGCGAAGCCCTTATAACCGCTTTGATTTCATCTGGTGTTAATCCAGATCGCATCACAATCTCTGAAAAACGAGAAGAGCGAGCACAAGAGCTGATCTCAAAGTATTCGATAAAGGTTGCATCCCTTACCGACAATGTTTCAGAAGCAGAAGCACTGTTGTTGGTCGTAAAGCCACAAGACATGGCAACAGTTCTTGAAGCAATAAAGGGTTCAATCAATCCAAACGCTGTTGTGATTACCTTTGCTGCGGGTAAGGCAATTTCTTTTATTAGCAATGGTTTAGGAACTGGCAATCCTGTTGTCCGAGTTATGCCAAATACTCCAACATTGGTTGGTGAAGGTATGGCTGCTGCATCAATGGGCGAAGGCGTTACAGACACACAGAGACAATTCGTACTCGGCTTCTTAGGTGCTACCGGCACAGTAATTGAAGTCTCCGAAGATCTGCAAGACGCGGTAACTGCAACAAGTGGTTCGGGGCCGGCTTATTTTTTTGCCTTTGTCGAAGCCATGGTTGCTGGGGCAAAAGAGCTAGGACTTTCTGAAAAAGATGCAACCACGCTGACAACTCAAACTATTGTTGGTGCTGCAAAGTTGTTAGCTGAATCAGGAAAGAGTGCAAGAACATTGCGTGAGAATGTAACGAGCCCCAATGGCACGACTGCTGCAGCTCTTGCCTCTTTTGGCGATGACAATTTAAATGCAATGGTCGCAAAGGCTATGAAGGCAGCCCGCGATCGCTCGCAGGAATTAGCGTGAAACGCTTACTTTCCCTTGTTGTAATTGCTTCCTTTTTATTTGCTCCCGCAGTTAATGCTGCTCCAAAAAAGATTTCCGTAAAACCAATGCAGTTAGTAACAACTATTGCGACACCTGAAGAAGTCAGCGGAGTTGTGGCTTCGGGCAAATCCCTGATTGTCTTTGGGAGCAAGGCCGCTAAAGCTTATGCACGCGCAATAGATGTCACCGGCAAAGAGTTGTGGAATTTAGTTTTGGATCAATCTGCAACATCAATAGCTACTGCCGCTGCAGTCGACTCGGCCGGAGATATCTGGATAACAGGTGCTACTCCCTTGGCTTTAGGTTTAAATCCTCCAAGCCCAGTGCCAACTCCAGTAAATCCTGACAACGCTTCTGTTCCACCAGCGAGCTTGGTTGGAAATTTACAAGCTGTCACAATTTGGAAAGTCACCGCTGCTGGCGTTCTTACTTCGACAAACACTTTGCCAACAAGTTCAGCACTGTTTCCAACTTCGATTTCGGTGGACCGTAATGGGTCATCAATTGTCGGAATCATGGGAACTCAAAAAGGTGGTGCGGCTTTTCTAGTAAATACAGATAAAACTGGGATGTTTGGAAAGCTACTACAAATCGGTTCCATCTCCACTACAGCTGATGCTGTTGTCAGGCATTCAGATGGAAGCTTTACCATAGCCGGTTCAAGTAGTGAAGTTTTGGCTGGTAAAAAAGTTGCTGGCATAACTGATGGAGTGCTTATCAAAGTTTCCAAAACGCTAAAGATCACCAGTGTTGTTCGAAGTTCGGCAGTTAAGGGAAAGCGAATCTGGAACAGCGCGTCAACTACATTGTTATTGGGTGGGGAAGTGATAGCCGGTGGAAAAACAGAAACGGCAATCACTAAATTTTCATCCTCATTTGCACCAACATGGACCTATCGCTTCCCATCCACTGGTCCGGCGGTAACACTTGGATCAACTTATGCGTTGTTTATTTCAACAGGTGCAACCGCTCAACTCAACTGGAATCCCAAGGTTGCAACACCTTTGCTTCTGACCTTTGATACAAAAGGTGCTGTTATAGCCGCCGATAGCGCGCCAGTAGGGCAGAAAGAAGTGCTGGGAGCGATGCTTTCAAAGGAGTTAGGGGTTTTGGTGGTCACATCAAGCGCAGATACGGTTTCGATTTTTACCCTCATTCCGCGGTAACCTAAACCCCCGCACACAAAGTGCGTACATGAGAAATGAGAGCGTGACATATGGGTTCCGTAATTAAGAAGCGACGCAAGCGCATGGCGAAGAAGAAGCACAAAAAACTTCTGAAGAAGACTCGCATTCAGCGCCGTAACGCAAAGTAAAAATTACGGTTTAAGCAGTGACAGCTTTCCATTAACAGTGGCAAGCAAGTATTTAACTTTGTTTAAAGTGACCCAAGTGCTCTGGATTGGATCAGAGCCTTGGGTGCTACTAACTAAGCGAATTGCAGATTGATTAAGATCTTTTCTGGTTGTATCTATAGCGCACAACCTTTCCTGGCAATTAAAGATGATTGTCTTTCCATCGGTAGCTAAATATTTACCAGGCGTACCAAAGTTTTCGGTCGTCACCTTGTAAACCTTTGTGGAGTTTTTAAGTAAAGCCCATCTCACTTGATTTGGTGTAGGTGTAGTTGCAGCCGATGCTGCTAGCCAGGTTGCAAAGACTCCTTGAGGTGTAGGTGAGAGTGCAACATCAAACCCGAATATCAAGGCATCATCAGTTGAAATATCAAGAGTTTGATACTTCCATGAGTTAGGCGCAATCGTTGATCTTGATGCGACGCGTATTGCCCCAGATGTAATTTCTCTTTTTTGATTTACCGAGACAACGGAGTCATAGGCGATATACGTGAGATTTCCTTCGGTAAGAGCTCGCACATGAAAACCAACATCGCCTGTTGTTCTTCCATCTGCTTTGCGATCACCATCGATGATTTCGTAACGCCATGGTCCTGAATTGACCTTGACTGCACCAAGCAATATTCCTTGTGTTTCATCGCGATAAAAAACTTGTACATTGTTTTTTGAAGCAACACACGAGTTAGAAACGCTTACATCGCTAGCGGTCCGAACACGCACAGGATCCTCGTAGCTGTTTACTGAAGCTCCATTTCCATCTACGGTGTCAAAGGTGAAGTTCTTTCCGTTATAGGTTGCATATCGCAAGTCTTGTTCAACTGCGTCCACATAGAAGATGTGCAGTGTTTGCTTTACTCCAGTTCCGTTGACGCAGAGACTTATTGCCCCTTCGATGGTGTGAGTAGTACGACCACCCAGGCGGCTAGAACCATCAACGGTTAGCGTCTTCCAATTCTTGCCTTCAAAGATTGCCAACTTAAGATCACCATTCTTGCTGTCGGTATAGGCAAGAACAGGCTTACCGTTAAAGGTCGCACTTGTTAGCGACTTGCCATCAGCCGAACTATCCAGAACCGTACTTTTCCATGCCGCCTGTGGCACAACAGGTTTAGTAGTATCGGGTTCCGAGCTTCCAAGGGAGTTTTTCGCAGTAACACTGAATGTGTATTGAGTTCCATTTTTTAGTCCAGTAATCAGAAGGGGACTAGACAATGTTGTTTTCTCAGCACCGGTCTTTATATTCTTCACAATATATTGCGTAATCTGTGCAGTTCGTAAATTTGCTGGTGGGTCGAAAGCAACAATTGCTGCAGAGTCTGCAATGTATGCCTGGGCATTTCTAGGTGAAAGTGGCAGATCGGTAGCAACTCCGGCAGGCGGCTTATTGCGCATATCTTCCATCATGGCCAATAACAAAGGTCCTGGTTCTCTAAAAACTTCGCCGGGATCAAGACTTGGTGTCATCAATGAATCGATTCCAGAGTCAGCAAAAGTTGCTTCATCCAGATGTGAAGTTGATGAACCTGATTCGTAACGAGACGGTGTGTACATTGTTGGCTTGACTCCACCATTTGCATTTATGCCAAGTGGTCCCGACCAAACTAAGGATGTTGTTAAGGCAGTCGCAAGTTCTTTGGATGGGGTAGGAAGATCTGCCAGACGTCGCCCATCAGCGGTTTGCAAGTAGGCATCAAATGGAGTTGGCTGATCGAGACTACCGAGATCGAAAAAAGGGTCGTAGGCATCATTAGATAAAAAACCAAGTCCATGTCCTAGTTCGTGTAAGAATACTGATTGCAGATCGTATTCATTTGAGGTTGGAAACCCATCCCCTCGCGAATTCCAAGCAGCCGAAGAATTAACTTCAATGACAATTTCAGGGTTTGATTTATCTAAGTCTTTACCTGCCAGTGCATTAGCTAACGCTGAGGGATACCAAAGCGATGGATCTGGTGCACCAGAAAAAGCTGAGAAGAAACTTCCGGGGCGAGCACTTCCTAAAACTCCCCATGAACTCGAACGCCCCCACGAAGCTTCAACCGAGATCACAACTGAAGATTTAAAGTTGGCTGACCAAATATCAATTGCCGCTTGAACTTCTCGCTTCGCCCACTCTGGAAAATTGTTGTAATCAACCTGGAAAGCGGATTTAACTTCAAGATTCTTACTTCTCGCGGGATTTACTGTCGTTGTTGAAGGCTCAGTGCCCGCATATATATGTGCCCATGTTGTTGCTGGAATTTGTTTGAAGGCCAGAGCAGGCGCAGATGGGGCCGTAAGGAGTCCGAGAATTAATGCGCCAGCAAGGGCAAAGGGCCCCATTCTCTTCATGCGCATCATGGTCACACGCTATCAGGGCGATAAGCGTGGTTTAAGGTCAGGGGTAGGAAATACCAAATCTCTATAGAAATTAGCAGGGTCGAAAGGGCGAATTAATGACCATCGTGACAATTTATGGCCGAACTGGTTGCCATCTTTGTGAGGATGCATTGAAGGTCTTAGAGTCCCTAAAAGATGAATTGAATTTTGAGATTGAAGAGATCTTGATTGATGGAAATGATGAGTTGCAAGGTTTATATGGTGAACAAATTCCGGTTACGCATATTGATGGAATACACCACGATTATTGGCGAGTAGATCCAGAAAGATTTAGATCTTCCCTTGAAAAACATCGTCAGCATCAATGATCTTGTAGGAGTAACCCTGCTCAGCTAAGAAGCGTTGACGGTTCTGTGCAAAATCTTGATCGATAGTGTCACGTGAAATAACAGAGTAAAACTTAGCTCCACGCCCATCAGATTTTGGACGCAAGATTCTGCCTAAGCGCTGTGCTTCTTCTTGGCGGCTACCAAATGCGCCAGAAACCTGAATTGCAATTGTTGCATCAGGAAGATCAATGGAGAAATTAGCAACCTTAGAAACTACTAAACACTTAATCTCGCCGGTTCTAAACTTATTGAACAGAATTTCTCGTTCTTTGATTGGAGTTTCACCTTTAATCAGTGGCGCTCCTAAGACTTCGGACAACTCATCAAGTTGATCAATGTATTGACCAATAACTAGCACTTGGTCATCAACATGCTTTTCTACCAAAGCTTCTACAACATCACGCTTTGTACGTGTAGTTGCACAGTTTCGGTAACGGTTCTCGGGCTCGGCAGTTGCATACGCTAAACGTTCAGTTTCGGTCAGATTAACTCGAACCTCTATGCATTCAGCTGGAGCTATATACCCCTGGGCTTCAATCTCTTTCCAAGGAACATCAAATCTCTTTGGTCCAATCAAAGAAAAGACTTCCCCTTCCATTCCATCTTCTCTTACCAAGGTTGCCGTCAAACCTAATCGGCGGCGAGATTGGATATCTGCAGTAAAGCGGAAGATCGGTGCGGGCAATAAGTGAACTTCATCGTAAATTATCAAACCCCAGTCATATGAATCGAAGAGATCAAGGTGGGCATAAACACCATTCTTCTTCTTGGTCATGACTTGGTAGGTGGCAATAGTTACTGGACGAATCTCTTTTTTAGACCCCGAATACTCACCAATTTCATCCTCATTGAGAGTTGTGCGCTTTAGTAACTCGTCGCGCCATTGGCGTGCAGCAACTGTGTTGGTTACCAAAATAAGTGTGGTGGCTTTGGCATGGGCCATAGCAGCTGCACCAACAATTGTTTTTCCTGCACCACACGGAAGTACAACCACACCTGAGCCGCCATGCCAAAAACCTTCAGCTGCTAATTCTTGATAAGGACGAATCTTCCAATCCTTTTGCACCAAGCTAATCTCATGTGCCTGTCCATCTACATAACCTGCAAAATCTTCTGCTGGCCAACCTAAGCGCAATAGTGATTGTTTGATCTGGCCACGTTGACTTGGCAGAACCGTGATTGTTTCTGCATCAATTCGTGCACCTAACAGTGGCGCGATTTTCTTTGCGCGAATTACTTCTTCTAGAACTGCAGTGTCAGTTGTAATCAAAATCAATCCATGAACGGGATCCATTTCAAGTCGCAAACGTCCATACCGAGACATTGTTTCTGCAACATCTATAAGAATGGAATGAGGTACTGCGTATCTCGAATACTTGATTAAAGTGTCAATAACCTGCTCTGCATCATGTCCTGCAGCACGAGCATTCCACAATCCAAGAGGAGTCAACCGATATGTGTGAATGTGTTCGGGGGAGCGCTCTAATTCAGCAAATGGTGCGATTGCTCTGCGACATTCAACAGACATTGGATGGTCGATATCGAGCAGAAGCGTCTTGTCGCTCTGAACAATTAGTGGACCATCACTCATTAAGTAAATCCTTTATTAGCGCATTAAGTAGTTTGCTGCGATCTTCAAGGGTACTGATGTCTACCCATTCATGCGCGGCGTGAGCACCGTCTCCAACTGCTCCTAGACCATCTAGAACTTGTGCACCCGCAGCTGCAGCGAAGTTTCCATCACTGGCTCCTCCAACAGAGGCGTGTCCAAGTGGTGGCATTCCCAAGGCCTGTGCGACTTTTTCGACGCGTTCATAAAGAGCCATTGTTGATGATGTCTCTAGTGGTGGACGATTAAAACCACCAGTAATTTCATAACGTGTAGCTGGATTAACTGGCTTCAAACCCTTAATCGCAGCATCGACTCGTTGTAGGTCTGCCATTGAATATGAACGGATATCAATATCTAGAACTGCCAAGTCAGGCACGGTATTTGTTGTGTTGCCGGCATGTAATGTTGTTGGAACAACTGTCGTTCCATGCTCTGCGTTTTCCATCGCGGCAATTGCTAAAACTGCATGAGCAATTTCAGTTGTTGCATTAACGCCCTTTTCTGGTTCAAGGCCAGCATGGGAAGCCTTGCCGTGAATCTTTACTTGGTACATCGCTGTACCTTTTCTACCCGTCTTTACTTTTCCATCTAATGTGGCTTCTAAAACCAAAACCGCCTTTGCTTTTGCAGAAATCTCTTTAATGAACTCTTTACTTGTTGCACTGCCGGTTTCTTCATCGGTAGTTGCAATCAGTGCAGCGTTGCCAGTTATTCCCTTCATTGCATACAAAGCTTGGATAAATCCAGCTTTCATATCGAAAACTCCTGGACCACGTGCTGCAACGCCTTCTACTTGCCACAACGGTTGAAATGAACCTTTTGGCCAAACAGTGTCTAAATGTGCAAGAACAACAACTTCAGGAGTTGCAGAACCCCACCAAAAAACTGGACGACCATTAACTTCACGGATTTCGGCGGGTTTTCCCAAAACGCGAGTAGCAATTTCATTTGCCAAAGCGATGACATCACGGCATGCCTGAAGATCTTCAGTTGGTGATTCCAACTTAACTAACGCTTCGAGGTCTGCCAACATGGGATAAGTCTATAGCGGTGCTACGCCGGTGATACGTGGAATTCTGAAGGATTGGACCTCGCCCGTTGCATGGTCCTTGGCAATCAAGGCTCCAGCGCTGATTCGGATGGGATCGATTATTCGATGTGTAACTCCGCCGTTGTTATCGGCATAGCCGATAGAGAGTGTTTTTTCATCAATGATGAATTGATTGAGAATCTCCATAGTTTCATTAGCGGTCGTGCGTGGAAGTTGGCCTAAAGCTTCACTTGCGACTTGGCGGAGTTTGGATTGACGATGTGTTGATTTTTCTCCAGTGCGCAAAACTCTGATGGCTGCACTAATTACTTCAGCAGTTGGTGTTTCAATTTCACCAATGATGCGCGGAGGTCTTGGCTTTGCGATTGACCGGTTAGATCTAGGTCCCGTTAACATCATTCCGTTAGCTGATTCTCCGGCAGGTAAATATCCAGCTTCTCTCAAGACTCGCATGGCATCAGTTGCATCCATATCGCAAATAACAATTTCTGGTGCAATTCGTCGTAGCGATAAAATTTCTAACTTTTTGTCATTCATGATTTGCGAAATCAATGCAGTGTCTTCGCACCGAATAAATGATGAAGTGTTTCCAACACGAAGTTTTCCATGTTTTTTTGCAACATCTGCAATAAGGTATTCAAGCGGTTGCGGCATTGGTGTTTTCGAAGTTTTAATCAGGAAAGTTTTAATCTCATCACCAGTTTTGCCGTGATCTAATGCTCTGCGAATAGTTGCCTCAGTAAAGCGATAAACAGTTGCACCACCACGGCTTTCGATTTCAGCCATCATTGCTAGCGCTTGTGAAATTTCGTGCTCTAAAGGCCCGGGTGCAATTGCAGTGTTATCGCTTTGAATCAAAATGTGATCAACAGTTTTCGGCAGATCCTCATTAATTGAACTGAGATCGTCGCCATTGAGAAATTCCACACCAAACTTTGAGATCGCTCCTTGGCCAGTAATGCCTAGCCATTCAGCTTCGCGCAGCGTCCATTCAGCTAACTCCTCTTGGAGCGAAGAGTTTCTACGCACAGGTGCTCGCCAAGAAATAACCTCTTTGAAACTCTTCCATTCTGGTGCAACACCAGTATTTTCACGCAAGAGATCTAGGGTTAAAGCCCGCACGCGTGCAGCATTGACTCGATCTAGTTCTGGGCCAAGGGCAGCAACATTCTTTGCTTCTGCTCGACCAACTAATCCGCTTACTCGCGATGTAATCAGCCATTGAGATGCCAACATTTGCCAGCGATCGGCTGGAGTTTGCATCAGCCAGATATCAAATTTATTGCTTGGCAAAATTCTTTCATCAGCATCAATACTTACAAGAGATGCGAGATATGCAAGTTCTGCAATAAATGCGGTGCATGATTCATCCACACCCAAGTGGGTCGAGATAATTTTCAGGTCTCTCACGCCCAGGCCACCGGCTCTTAAAGCATCTGCAGGTTCATCAGCCCAGAAATTAAGTAACTCTTCAACCCAACGAAGCACTGTTGAAACATTTGCTATGGCTGCAAGATTCACTTGTTTTTCGTCTCGCTTGCTACCAGTCAACTTAGGTTGATTAACAAATCGTTCTTTGTGAACTTTGCCGCCACGAAGATGAATTGCAACTTCGCGAGTCAAGATCACGGTTCGTTGATCAAGTGGAACAAGAAATTTCTTTTCTAGAAGCCAAGCAACTCCTGGTCCAGGATTTTTGATGTCACCAACACTTCCACGAGGTGGTCCCCACGTTAAACGATCCAAAACTTTCTTTGCATCCGTTGGTGCATCAGCTAGATCACTTAACTTCAGCTTGGCTAGAGATGCTGGCCCAAGACCTGCTGGCTCAGCGCCCATTACTTCACGCAATTGTGTTGGTAAACGCATTCCATCCTCAGATGGATAAATCAAACCGATCATCACTAAATCGGCAAGGGCGTTTTTTGCTTCCTTTTCAGTTAAAGCAACAACCTGTTTTTCATTGAAAGGTTCATTTAATGAGGCAGAAGCTTCTAATACTTGGTACTGCCATTGGTTCAGCGAATCAATTGCGCGCGCAAGGCTTGGCGTAGAACAGGCACGCACTGCAAGTGATGCAATATCAGCAGGTACAGGGGTAATCAGATCTGGACGGGCGTTAAATAGATTTAAGAAGGCAGCATCATCAACACTACGTAGGTAGTCAGAGAAGGAGCGCATTTCCATAACTTGCCTACATTACTGGCATTTCGGGTGTTCTTGTTAATTAGCCTTAGCGTTTACGAGGGGTAAGCCAGGTGGCAAGAGCGGCCAGACGAACAACAAGCGGAGAGATAGCTTTACCAATGAAACGTGCTTTACGAAAATCATGAATCGGCCAACCTTCGGCCATTGCACGCAAACCAAGCAGTGCATCGGGATTGATTGCAGATGGATATCCGACGCATTGCAAGAGCGGAAGATCATTATTGCTATCTGAAAAAGCCAGACACTCTTTTAAATCAAAGCCCTTTTCTTTTGACAACTGTGTAACTGCAATTGCTTTTTCTTTTCCATGCAATAGCGGACCATTCATTCGACCGGTATACGTTCCGTCGCTGATTTCAGCTTTACTTCCAAGCGCGCCAGTCAAACCTAATCTTTGCGCAATTAGGACAGCCATATCTTCGGGCGCAGCTGTAACCAAATAAACTTCAATGCCTTCAGCAACTAATGATTGTGCAATATCAATTGTTCCTTGCCACATTGCTGGCGAAACAAATTCATCATAAATTTCTTGAGCGATTGCTTCTATATCTTTGACGTTGTGGCCACCAATAAAATCTGTTGCTGCATCTTGGAATCTTTGAATCTCTTCCTTGTTTTCTTTGCCCGTTAAGCGAAATCTCAGGTTAGCTAAAACGAAACGTGAAATATCCTTCTTGGTGAAGTAACCACGCTGGTACATACCTCGGCCTAAGAAGTAAATTACTGAGCCGCGGATAAGCGTGTTATCGACATCGAAGAAGGCAGCCCGTTTGCTCGTGAGTGCCATGTCACTACCTTAGCGAGAGAAGTCCTTTAGGGACGCTTTATGCTTTACCAATGAGTTCAACAGTGCATGTAGTTCGCCATGGAGAAGTCCATAATCCCGAGAAGATTTTGTATGGTCGCCAGCCTGGTTGGAGATTGTCTGAGCGCGGCCAAGAGATGGCACGAACAATTGGTGAATGGTCCAAAACGCTAGATCTTGGCGCACTTCACGTCTCACCCCTACAACGTGCACAAGAAACCGCGGCACCAATTGCGGCTGCACACAAGATTACGATTACGACAGATGATCGCTTGATTGAAGCAGCAAATATTTTTGAAGGCAAACCATTTGGTGTTGGCGATGGAGTTTTGCGTCATCCAGCAGCCTGGAAACATTTATGGAATCCATGGAAGCCTTCTTGGGGTGAGCCATATGAGGAGCAAATCTCTCGGATGCTCGCAGCAATCTTTGCGGCACATAAGGCTGCAAATGGTAAAGATGCAATTTGTGTTTCGCATCAGTTGCCAATTTGGATTTTAAGAAGTGCTATCGAGAATCGACGCCTACTGCACGACCCTCGCAAACGAGAATGTTCATTAGCTTCTGTAACAAGTGTTCACTTTGATGATGAGGGAATGATCTCGGGCCTTACATATTCTGAGCCTGCCGGCCACCTATTGCCAGAAAAGAAGTAATGAAAAAGTTAGCTGCATTCATCGTGCTCACATTTGCATTAACAGCATGTGGCGGTGGAGGCAGTTCGACTTCTGAAGAGAGTTTTGTATCAGGTGATGGATCTACGACATTCATCAAGATTTCAGATCGAAAGATTGCTCCTGCAATTACTGGAATGACCTTGTCCGGTGAGAATTACACCTACACAAAAGACCGAGTTGCTGTAGTTAATGTTTGGGCATCATGGTGTTCACCATGTCGCGCAGAAGCTCCGACCTTGGTTGCTTTGGCAAACAAATACACAGATGTCGCCTTCATTGGAATATTGACTCGTGATAATCCAGCTAACGCTGAAGCATTTGAGCGAAGATTTAAGATCCCTTATCCAACGGTCATCGATGACTCGATTCTGCTTGGTTTTAAAGGCTCCTTGCCGGCAAATGCAATTCCTACAACAGTTATTCTGGATAAATCAGGGCTTGTAGCTGCGCGGATTTCAGGCGTTGTGACAGTCGCATCACTTTCTGAATTGATTGAGAAGGTCTCTGCAGAATGAGAGAGTTCTTTATCGAGCAAATCTTTTCGGGTTTTGTAGTCACCGCCTTCCCCTTTGCATTTATTGCTGGCGTGATTTCATTTCTTTCTCCTTGTGTTTTGCCACTTGTTCCGGGTTATTTATCTTTTGCCGCCGGCTTTTCAGTCAGTCGTGGCAAAGTGTTGCTTGGCTCAGTCCTATTTGTGCTCGGCTTCAGCTTAGTTTTTGTCTCATACGGCGCAGTTTTTGGTGGCCTTGGAAATCAACTTTCCGCAAATGAAGAATTGATCTCCAGAGTGTTAGGAATCTTGACCATATTTTTAGGTTTTGTTTTTTATGGCCGCTTCCCATTTTCTCCAACCATTCGTCCAAAGATGCGAACCACAGGCGGCTTACTTGGTGCGCCAATGCTGGGTATCTTGTTTGGAATTGGTTGGACGCCATGTATTGGACCAGCACTTGCTGCTGTGCAAACTCTGGCATTTCAAGAATCAAGTGCAGTACGTGGTGCAATCCTTTCATTTGGATATTGCCTAGGTTTAGGTTTGCCGTTTATCTTGTCAGGATTGTCCTTAGATAAATCGGCAAAACTTCGCTCACTGATCTACCGTCGCGGCGATGTGATCTCAAAAGTTGGTGGAGTCTTCCTGATTACAATCGGTTTGTTGCAAGTTTTGGGTTTTTGGGGTCAGATCATGAACTCAATGCGCTCTCTAATCTCTGACTTTATTCCGGTGATCTGATGAGCCAGCAAACTCAAATTCCTGAACTAGACAATGTTGGCTTGCTTCGTTTCGCGTGGAGACAACTAACAAGCATGCGCACAGCTTTGATTCTGCTGCTTTTAGTTGGAATTGCAGCGATTCCTGGCTCATTAGTCCCACAAAGAACTCAAAACCCACTTCAGGTAGGGCAATACTTCAAAGATTCACCAGAACAAGCCCGATGGATGGATCGCTTTTATTTGTTTGATGTGTACGGATCTCCATGGTTTAGCGCGATTTATATTTTGCTCTTTGTTTCACTCATTGGTTGTGTCCTTCCACGTACTTTTGAACACTTTAAAGCGGCGCGAGCTTTACCACCTGTTACGCCAAAGAATTTGTCTCGCTTGGAACATCACGAAACTTGGGGCCCTAAGGGTAATGAACTTCAACTTGCAAAGGACTGGTTTAAGTCAAAGCGATTTAGAGTTCTAGAAACTAATGGTTCTATATCTGCTGAAAAAGGTTTCACTCGTGAAACTGGAAATCTATTTTTTCACTTAGCTCTTATTTTGATTCTGTTAGGAATCAGTTTTAGTTCACTTTTTGGTATGCGTGGTGAGGCAATCATTAATGTTGGTGAACGATTTGTAAATACTTCAACCAGTTACGATACGTTGATACGCGGAAAGCTTTTTCGAGATTCAAGTATTCCTACATTCATGTTGACCGCAGATAAGTTTGTTGCACAATACAATCTTGAAACCAGTGCGCCAGAGGACTACACGCTTGATGTTTCCTTGCTTCGAGATGGCTCCACGAAGATAGAAAAGAAAACGATCAAGGTTAATAGTCCAATGACTATTGGTATGACTCGGATCTACTTACAAGCCAATGGTTATGCACCTGTTGTAACTGTTCGGGATTCCAAAGGTGATGTTGCATTCCAGGGACCTGTAACTTTTCTTCCACAAGATGCAAACCTTCGTTCGATTGGTGCCATTAAAGTTCCAGATGCCGTTCCACAAGTTGGATTCTTAGGATCTTTTCTCCCAACATATGTGCGTGATGGTGAAAATGGTGGAGCAAGTGCTTTTCCAAAGGCCTTAAATCCCCGTTTGTTGCTTTCGGTGTGGAGCGGTGATTTAGGTCTGGACTCAGGAATTCCACAATCTGTCTATCGACTTGATACATCTGAGATGGCGCAGATTGGTTTAAAGGGCTTAAAGCCAGGAGAAAGTTACAGCTATGAAGGCGGCTCAATTACTTTTGAAGGTTATGTGCAATGGGTAAACCTTAACTTCGTTGCAGATCCCGGAAAGCACCTTGCATTACTTGGAGGTATTGTTGCCATCCTTGGGTTGCTTGCTTCTTTGTTTACACGCAGACGACGGATTTGGATTCGAGTGGGAGACCAAGTTGAAGTTGCAGGCTTGGCAAAGAATGCCGCTCCTGGCTTAGAAGTTGAAATGCAAGGATTTGTAAAAATGTTAAAGGGAGAGAAATAGATGTCACGTTCATGGGCCTTTGCATCAAATTATTTGGTGTATTCGGCGATGGCTGTCTATGCATTCTCATTTTTGGCACACCTTGTAGAAACGGCCTGGGCGGTAAAAGTTCCGACCAATAAAGATGCAGTTTTAGATTACAAACGCACTGAAAAAGTTGCTCGGATTGCAACCGCATTGATGATTTTAGGTTTTGTTCTTTTGTTTGCGGGGGTAATTGCGCGAGGCATTTCTGCAGGAAGAGTGCCTTGGGGAAATATGTACGAGTTCTCAATAACTGGTGCGCTAGCTTTTTCTGGCGCATATCTTCTAGCACTTCGAAAGTACGACCTGCGTTGGCTTGGCCTCTTAGTTTCCTTTTCGGTTCTTTTAACTATTGGAACTGCAGTTACAGTTTTATATGTTCCAAGTGCACCATTGGTACCTGCGCTCAAGTCAGAATGGCTTGTTATCCACGTTTCAACCGCAATCATTTCTGGCGGAGTGTTCTTACTTTCAAATGTAATCGCCTCGGCATACCTGTACTTAGATCGTGTTGAGCAAAAAGGCGAGCGAGCACCATGGGCTAAACGTTTGCCAGATTTAGAAACTTTGGATCTGTTGTCTTACCGCTTAGTGGCTTTTGTATTTCCACTGTGGACATTTTCAGTCATCTCGGGTGCCATTTGGGCCGAAAGTGCCTGGGGACGTTACTGGGGCTGGGATCCTAAAGAGACCTGGGCCTTTATTACTTGGGTTGCGTATGCGGCGTATCTTCACGCCCGCGTAACTATTGGTTGGCGTGGTCGACGAGCAGCGTGGTTGTGTCTATTTGCTGGTTCAACATTCTTGTTTAATTATGTTTACATCAATATTTGGGGAACTGGAAAGCACACGTATTCGGGGCTTTAGAGCTTCCTCAAAAAATCTGGATCATCATCTGGTGGAACGATGCGGCGCTTAGGACCCTTACCTCTTTTTGGTTTATTTCTACCAGCCACTAGATAAGCGACTGGACCAATTGCTAAAGCCTGTGGTCCCAAAATAATAATCAGTAATAGCCAGCCCCACTTCGGCAAGTTTTTAATCTGTGACTCATCAGTACGCGCACAATCTATGAGGGCATAGATTGTTAATCCAAAGACTAAAACCAATGGGATGAGCCGTGTCATGCTCTTATTGTATCCCTAAGCCGATAGCAAACAAGATGGCAAAAACCATTTGCAGTTTTCCAGTTTTACCTAGAACTGGAATCAGATCCTTACCTGATATGCCGCTTAAAACTTGCCTTGAAATCGAAAAGCTCATTGGTAGTGCTATCAAGGTTAAAAGTGTGGTTGGGATCAATGTGGCAATCGCAGCTAGGTGAGCAAGGATCAAAAGCCCTACGTACATCAATCGAGCTTTACGATCACCGATTCGGACGGCAAGGGTTAGCTTTCCAACTAACTGGTCCTTAGGTCTATCGCGAAGATTGTTAATTGAAAGAATGGCACAGGAGAGAGCGCCCATAGGAATGGAGACAATGAAACTCAAAAGTGTTATTTCTTCAGTTTGTGCGTAGTAAGTACCCATTGTTGCGATAACACCAAAGAAGAGAAAAACTGACAATTCTCCAAGCCCTCTATAACCATATGGGTTCTTGCCACCTGTGTATCCCCAAGCAGCTGCGATAGAGACAATTCCAACAAGAATAAGAAGTGGTGAAGTTAAGAATGCTAGCCAAGTACCCGCAACGCTTGCGATTGCAAAGGAAGTAAATGCTGCTGATCTAACTTCATTGGCAGTTGCAATTCCGCTAGCAACCAGTCGTATTGGACCCACACGGTCAGCATCTGTTCCTTTAACTCCGTCGCTGTAATCGTTAGCAAAGTTCACACCGATTTGTAGCCAAACCGCGACCATTAGTGCCAGAAGTGCGCGCAACCAATTGAAATCAGTCCCAACCAATGCAATTGCCACAAGTACGGGTGCAATAGCTGCCGGAAGAGTGCGCGGTCTGGCACCTAAAATCCACTTATTCATTTGGTATTTCTTGTGCCAATCTCTTGCGATCAACTTTTCCAATACCAAGCAAGGGTAGCGAGTTTACTGAATGAATTCCTTTTGGTTTTGCGAAAGCACCGATTTTTCTTTCTAGGAGCGAGATAACGCTGTCTCTATCTATTTCTCCCACAACTGCAATATGTAAGCTTTGCCCCCATTGTGGATCTTCAACACAAAACGCTGCGAACTGGATATCAGGAAAGCTCTCATTGAGAATGTTTTCCACATTATTGAGTGAGAGATTTTCACCGCCTGAAATGATTACATCATCTGCTCTGCCAATAACAACCAACTTGTCTCCAACGAATTCGCCTAAGTCATTAGTTTCAAACCAACCATCAGTTAAATCAAGATTTAAAGCCAAAACATTTCCGCGAATGAATATAGATCCGCCCCGAACTTCGACTTCTGTTCCTTCAAGAATTTCTCCGTTGTAAACACAGCCACCTGAAGTTTCACTCATTCCATAGGTAGTAACAACATTTACTCCGGCAGCAGTTGCTTGATTTCGGATTGCGTTTGAAAGTGCAGCACCTCCGACTAGAACCTTTTGTGCTCCTTGTAAATGCTTTAGTAAGTGATCATCTCCATTTAATGCGCGAAAAAGTTGTGTTGGAACAATTGCAGTGAAATCAACTCGTGGATACGCATCAGAATAATTGCGAAGATCCACAGGGATAGTTCCTAATTCAAACGCTCGAACAAAAACATTAACCGCCGCTACATGAGTCAACGGCAAGAGTAGCGACCAGGTGTCTCCAGCTTTTGCTCCAAGAAAAGCGTTAGATGCCCGTGCCGATGCAACCAAAGCATGTGATGATAAAAAGATTTCCTTAGGCGTACCAGTCGTACCCGATGTGCCAATAACGACCGCGGCTTGCATAGGGCCGAACTCTGAATTGACCTCACCGAATCCAAGGGTGGGGCCATTGCCCGCGAGAGCTGCTGTGATGTCCCTCGCTAATTGAGGAGTTTCGCATGCCGGGCTGACCCGCAGAATTTTTCGTTGTGACGAGTTATCCATTGCCGTCGTAGGCTATCGCTAGCAACGACGATGGGGGAAATGTGAGCAAGCCGATCAAGCGCGAATTTGGTAGCCGTGAGATTCCACAATGGGTAACCGCACCTGGTGGAGAAGATTTCGTAGATATCAGATATCAAATGGGCGATGGAATTGCCAAGATCACGATTAATCGACCACAGGTTCGAAACGCATTTCGCCCCCAAACAATTATTGAATTAATCGAAGCATTTAATCTGGCTCGCGATAATGAAGAAGTCGGAGTCATCATCTTTACTGGTGAAGGAACCGAAGCTTTTTGTTCTGGTGGAGACATCAGTGTGCGTGGTGATGACGGATACCTAGGCGAAGACAAGTTGGCCAAGAAAGG
>Ga0208853_1000018_pt1 | contig 42503 bp, 40 predicted proteins | sample LakMenEpi03Oct11_FD_150667 | JGI IMG/M metagenome (GOLD analysis project Ga0208853, IMG submission 150667) | Freshwater microbial communities from Lake Mendota, WI - 03OCT2011 deep hole epilimnion (SPAdes) | ecosystem: Environmental > Aquatic > Freshwater > Lake > Epilimnion/Euphotic zone ... | reverse complement strand
TACAGCACAACAAAAAGGTATATGTGAAGAAACTGATCATACAACGTTAGTGTGCCACAGCTGAAACATTGAAAAGGCCGGTAAACTTTTTACCGGCCTTTTTGTTGAAGTTAAATCTCCAATGAAATCTATGAGAATGGGGTAAAACCCTAAAAAATCGATTTAATTACCTTTACACGCGAAAAATAAATAAAAAAGTATGGCAGAGCCCTGGCGCACCGGCACGGTGATCAAAATAGAAAATGAGACGCCCAACTGCAGAAGATTCTGGATACAGGTATCGGAATTGGCATCTTTTGATTTCATCCCCGGACAATTCGTTACCCTGGATCTCCCGATACATGAGCAGAAAAACAAGCGCTGGAGAAGCTATTCTATCGCCTCTGCACCCGATGGTAGCAATGTGTTTGAACTCGTCATCGTTTACCTCGAAGGCGGACTCGGAACAACCTATTTATTTAATGAAGTAGCCGTTGGAACCGAAATCACACTGCGCGGACCCCAAGGGAAATTTATTCTCCCGGAAGTGCTCGACCACGATATTTATCTGATCTGCACCGGCACAGGTATTGCACCTTTCCGTTCTATGGCACACTGGCTGCACCACCATAAAAAACCACACCAGGGCGTTCACCTGGTATTCGGGTGCAGGAAATTCGAAGATGGGCTATACATCAAGGAATTACAAGAACTGGCTGCCAATGAACCTGGATTTCATTTTCACCCTTGTTATTCCCGTGAAACAGATGTACCGGCCGGCTCTTACAAAGGTTATGTGCACCAGGTATATGAAGAACTTACCGGTAAAGGCACCATACCCGCAAAGTTTTATCTCTGTGGCTGGAAGAACATGATTGATGAAGCCAAGGAAAGAATCGTAGCCATGGGCTATGACAAGAAAGCCATCCATCTCGAGATTTACGGATAAAATTAGTTGCTACTTAGATTACATCAACTGTGCTGATACCATTTCACGCACCTTGCTCATCAGCACCCGCTCCTGAACCATACTGTCCCGATAACGAATGGTCACTGTCTTATCTTCCAATGTCTGATGATCAATCGTTACACAGAATGGTGTACCAATGGCATCCTGACGACGGTAGCGCTTCCCAATGGCATCTTTTTCCTCATAGAAACATTTGAAATAAGGCTTGCATTCATTCATCAGATCCCTGGCCACCTCGGGTAAGCCGTCTTTTTTCGTTAAGGGTAAAATCGCCAGCTTTACCGGGGCCAGCATGGGCGGAATATGCAATACAACACGACTATCGGTTGATCCATCTTCCTTTTTTATTTGCTCTTCTTCGTATGCATTTGATAAGATGAGCAGGAACATACGATCTAAACCAATAGAAGTCTCAATCACATAAGGCACATAATTCTGATTGATCTCATTATCGAAATACTGCAACTTCTTTTTACTGTGCAGCTGGTGCTGCGTCAAATCAAAATCGCTGCGGGAATGGATACCTTCTACTTCCCTGAAACCAAAAGGAAAGGCAAACTCAATATCACAGGCCTCCTTGGCATAATGCGCGAGCTTCACATGATCATGAAAGCGAAACTTTTCCTTCGGAATACCCAGGGCCAGGTGCCATTGTAACCTGGCTTCTTTCCAATACCGATACCACTCCCCTTCCGTTCCGGGACGAACAAAAAACTGCATCTCCATCTGCTCAAACTCCCGCATACGAAAAATGAACTGCCGAGCAACGATCTCATTCCTGAATGCTTTTCCCGTTTGCGCAATACCAAAAGGAATTTTCATGCGGGCTGTTTTCTGCACATTCAGAAAATTCACAAAAATGCCCTGTGCTGTCTCGGGTCGCAGATAGATGGTATCCGACTCTTCAGCTACAGACCCCAATTGGGTAGAGAACATAAGATTGAACTGACGAATATCTGTCCAGTTACCCGTTCCACTCACACTGCAAACAATTTTTTCGTCCGCCATCAATTGCTTCAGGCCGGCAAAATCTTCCGCTGCCAGCAGCGCATCCATTTTTGCTAACAAAGCTGTGGCTGCCGCCTCATCGCCCTGTTGGCTCAATGCCTCTGCCTTTGCCTCTATCAAATGATCAACCCGATAGCGCTTCTTGCTATCACGATTGTCGATCATTGGGTCGCTGAAATTATCTACGTGACCACTGGCCTTCCAGGTAGTAGGATGCATAAAGATGGCAGCATCAATGCCCACAATGTTCTCATGCAACTGGGTCATGCTCTTCCACCAATGGTCGCGAATGTTCTTCTTCAACTCACTCCCATAGGGACCATAATCATATACAGCCCCCAGTCCGTCATAAATTTCACTACTCGGAAAAACAAATCCATATTCCTTGGCATGGGCAATAATGGCCGGTAACAGCTGATCAGTATTGGTTGTCATAACGGAACAAAAATACAGTATTAGTGCTGGTTTACGAAACAGAACGGCAATTCACCGATTCAGCCGGCCGGTGATCCACTCCTTGTATTCCATGGGTGAGATCCTTTTTTTTCAGTACTTTTAAAAAAATCATTGCAATGTCACTCTATCGCTTGCTGTTACCCGCTTTGCTGTTCTCAAACTGGCTGACAGCTCAAACCACCTCCGAATATCCCGACGATTATCTGACCCCTGCCTTTCATGCAGGAAGAAGAGCTGCATTTCGTGAGAAAATGCCTGAGCGATCTGTGGCCCTTTTCTTTGCCTCACCACAGAAAGTGCGCAACAACGATGTGAATTATATCTATGCCCCCAGTAAAAATCTATACTACCTGACCGGACTAGAGGAGCCCAATGCTTTATTACTATTATTCAAACAGCCAGTTACCCTACTAGGAAAAACAGGCACCGAATTTATTTTCGTACAGCCCAGGAACCCACAGCGGGAAATGTGGACCGGAAAAATTTTGGGACCGGAAGGGGTTAAGAAGAAATATGCAATGGAACACGTTTTCGCTGCAGAGCAATTTTCCGGCAAACTACTCGACCTGTCGCAACTCGATACCATCATTACTTCTTTCCGCACAGAACAGATATTATTCAAATATCCCGGTCGCGGTGATTTGCTGGCGAATATGGCTGCCTCATTTGATACCGCCATACAACAAGCCGGCAAAACCCCCATGCCTACCTTTGGCACAGCCATTTTGCACCAACTTCGTGGCATCAAGCAACCGGAAGAGATTGCCCTGATGGAAAAAGTAATCAACATGAGTGTGGAGGGTCACAATCGCGTAATCAGAACCATACAACCCGGCATGCATGAATACGATGCCCAGGCACTCATGGAATATGAATTCAAAAGCCGCGGATCGGAATATGTAGGTTACCCCAGCATCAACGGCTCCGGCGCCAATTCCTGTATCCTTCATTACGAAACCAATCAGCGCACCTTACAGGATGGTGATTTATTACTCAACGATTGCGGAGCCGAGTACCACGGCTATAGTGCCGATGTAACCAGAACCATCCCCGTAAACGGTAAGTTTAGTCCGGAACAAAAAATCATTTATGAACTGGTACTGGCTGCACAGGATGCTGCTTTTGCCACCTGTCAGCCGGGCAAACAATTCACAGACCCCCACAATGCCGCACTGAAAGTGATAACAGCCGGATTAAAAGAACTGGGCATCATTCAAAGTGATAACCAGGCCAGAATGTATTTTCCACATGGCACTTCGCATCATCTCGGACTCGATGTGCACGATATGGGCAGTAGAACAACACTGGTACCGGGTATGATTTTTACCGTAGAGCCGGGTATTTATATTCCACCCGGCAGCAATTGTGATAAAAAATGGTGGTCCATCGGTGTGCGCATAGAAGACGACCTGCTCATCACAAACGATGGCTATCGCAATTTGTCTGCAGGATCACCCCGCACAGTAGAAGAGATTGAAAAAATGGCCCGAGCAGCGAGAAAAAAGAAGAAGCCACTCGAATAGCGCTACTATTGAAGCTTTTCATTTTGCCTGTGTCGATCGGCATCTCTTAGGGTCTTCTTCTCGAAATTTTTCTCCAACGCCTCTGTCAGATTCACGCCGGTCTGGTTGGCCAGGCAGATTACTACCCATAGCACATCTGCCAGCTCATCTGACAGCTCATGGCCTTTGTCGGACTCCTTCTCTGATTGCTCACCATAGCGTCGAACCATTAAACGACTCAGTTCCCCCACTTCCTCCATCAAAATACCCAGATTGGTTAATTCATTGAAATAGCGCACACCAAGGGTCTGAATCCAGTTATCGACTTTTTGCTGTGCTTCCTGTATGGTAAGACTCATGAGCGAAGATTTGATTGATTATTCTTTGTTTTTAGAATCTATCCAAATAGTCACCGGACCATCATTGGTCAGACTGACCTGCATATCGGCACCGAAGATGCCGGTTGCAATGGGTTTACCTAACATAGCAGCCAATCGCTGTATCAGTTGCTCATAAATAGGTATGGCTACTTCAGAACGGGCCGCGCGAATATAGGAAGGACGATTTCCCTTTTTGGTTAAAGCATGCAAGGTAAACTGACTCACCAGTAAGATCTCACCAGCAGATTCCAGGCAACTTCGGTTCATCACACCCTGTTCGTCGGGAAAAATACGCAGGTTGACAATCTTACCTGCTATCCACTCCACATCCTCCTGCTGATCTGCTTCCTCCATGCCTACCAACACCAGTAAACCCCTACCAATTTGGCCGGTAATTTGCTGCTCGACGGTAACTGAAGCGCTACTGACCCGCTGTACGACAATTCTCATATTGAATCACGCGATTTATGCGAACTTTACAGATATGAAGATAGTTATAACCCCCGAAATTCAGTTTCAAACTGCCCGCAGTGGCGGGAAGGGGGGACAAAACGTCAACAAGGTAGAAACGATGGTGGAAGGTCGATGGCACGTAGACACTTCTGCACGTGTTACTCCTGAACAGAAGGCATTGATTCACCAGCGACTGGCCAACCGCATTCACCGCGATGGATGCTTGCTGGTCAAATCACAAGCTGCCAGAAGTCAATGGATGAACAAACAAGAAGTGATAGAAAAAATGAACAGGATGGTCGCTAAGGCATTGCTGCAACAGGCCAGCAGAAAAGCTACCCAACCTACGGCCGCATCCCGGGAAAAAAGATTGGAAACAAAAAAGAGAACCGCATTGAATAAAGTACTCAGAAAAAAAATCAATCGCGACGAATGAAGTGGTGTTGTCTATTATTTTTTTACCTGGTGCAAGGGTGGCAAACTGTTTCGGCTCAAAAAGCAGGAAAGACTTCCCCCGCTCTAGTGTTGGAAGTGCGTGCAATGGTGGGAGGAAATGCCTTTTCATTTGACAGCAGTTACCGGAATGCTTCCGGAGAGTCTTTTCAAGTCACCCGCTGTCTTTTTTATCTGTCGAATTTTTCCGTCACCTATACGGATGGCAATAAAAATCATTTGCCCCCATCTTATTTTCTGATCAACTTATCAGATAGCAGTACCTGGTCGATCCGGATTCCGGTTGACAATAAAAAAATACTATCCATTCATTTTTTAATTGGTATCGACAGTAGCAAAAATGTTGGCGGTATTCAGCGCGGGGTTTTGGATCCGGCCCGTGGTATGTTCTGGACCTGGAACACAGGTTACGTGATGGCCAAATTAGAAGGCACTTCAAGCTCTTCTAAACTGGCGGGACAAAAATTTTCCTATCACATAGGAGGATACGCCGGCAATCAAAACGTGGTGAAGGATGTTATGCTGGTGGTTCCGAAGCAACTAAATCAACAAAAACCGCTCACGCTGTTGGCAGATCTGTTGCATTGGTTCAATGGTTCGGCTCCTCTTTCCATAGCAAAGCATCCTTCCTGTCACTCACCGGGAAAATTAGCTTTGCAGATTGCCAATAATTATCAATCTATGTTCACCCTTCAGCAACAGCCCTAACCATGAAGCGAAAGCACATCATCCTGTTACTGATCGTAAGCACCTGCCTCGCCTGGGAGCAAACCAATCGCTGGCTGGCCCATACCCATCCGGTGCAACCCATCATTCCCAGAGGGTGGCCGGCACCGGTGTATGATTTCAAATCAAATCCACTGACAAAAGAAGGCATTGCCTTGGGTAAGGCCTTATTTTATGACCCGATATTAAGTAAAGATGGAACTGTCTCTTGTGGCAGCTGTCATCAATCTTTCAGTGGGTTTGCTACGTATGACCATCCCTTGAGCCATGGGATTGACAACGGCTTCACCCAACGCAATGCACCGGGTATTGTGAATATGGCCTGGCAGAAAAAATTTAATCAGGATGGTGGCATCTTACACCTCGATCTTCAACCCCTGGCACCCATCACCGCAGAAAATGAAATGGGTGAAACGATTACCGGTGTGGTAGAAAAACTCAACAAGAATGAAACTTACAGGAAAAAATTTCGGGAAGCATTCGGCGTGCAGACAATTGTTACTGCTGATCTCGGCAAAGCCCTTAGTCAGTTCGTTTTGACACTGGTAAGCTATAACAGCAAATATGACCGCGTGATGCGGGGAGAAACAAAATTTATCTTGCCGGAACAACTGGGCTACGAAATCTTTACAAAAAAATGCGTGTCCTGTCATCCCCCCCCTTTCTTCACTGATTTTAGTTTCAGAAATGCCGGACTTCCATTAGATGATATGCTGCAAGATAGAGGACGCATGCAGATCACCGGAAACGCAGCAGATTCACTGGCCTTTCGTGTACCCAGCCTCAGGAATGTGGCACTTAGCTTTCCCTATGGACATGATGGCCGGTTTGCTACCCTACAAAATGTATTTGAACAGTACAGAAGTACACAACCGCGTTCTGCCGGAACTGATCCGTTGTTACAAAAAGGCATTCCCCTGAGTAATTATGAAATCGGACAGCTAACCGCATTTTTACAAACATTGACTGATTCTACTTTGATCAACAACCCTGCTTTCCTGCCGGAGGAACAAAACCGCAGGCAAAAACAGGAGCGCGATATACACAGGAACAAAGGAGATTGATTACTTTCGATGTGCATTCAAAAAAGAAATTTAGAAAAGTCATCAGGTGAGTGGCATAAAAAAATTAGCGGGACAAACCATGTGGTATGGTGTCAGCACCATGGCAGGCAGACTCATCAACTACCTGCTGACGCCCTACCTTACCTATCAATTCAGCACTGCCCAATATGGGGAGATGTCGATGGTGTATGCTGTCATTCCCTTCATGAATGTATTATTCAGCTATGGGATGGAAACAGCCTACTTCCGGTTCACCAAAGACCATCCACGGCAGGTAGTGAATAATACAGCAGCCACCTCACTGCTGCTCACTACCACCCTGCTAACGGCTATAGTATTGTTGCTGTCGGGTCCGATGGCTGCAGTATTGAAGGTCCCTGCACATCCCGAATACATTTGGCTGGCGGCCGGTATCATTGCTACCGATGCAATCTGTATTGTTCCCTTTGCCCAACTGCGACAGGAGGGAAGACCGATTCGATTTGCCTTCATAAAAATCGGCGGAATTCTTGTCAATATCTTTTTTGTTGTCTTTTTTCTGTCGATCTGGCCTACCTGGCTGTCGTCGCATCCAGAACATTTTAGTGCAGGATGGTATAATTCCAAAGCAGCTGTGATGTATGTGCTTTTGGCCAATCTGATTCAAAATCTTATTGTCTTCCTATTACTCAGTAAAGAGTGGATGGGCTTTCAATGGAAATTAGATAAAGCGCTTTGGTGGCGAATGATGACCTACGGATGGCCGCTGATATTTGCGGGACTGGCAGGTATGGTTAATGAAACTTTTGACAGGATCATGCTGGGATGGTGGGCACCGGTTCAAGGAAGTGAAGCAGCACAAACGGAAGTTGGTATCTATTCTGCATGTTATAAACTTTCTATTTTGATTACACTGGGTAGGCAAGCATTTAGTCTGGGAGCTGAGCCCTTCTTTTTTCGGCTTGCAGAAAAAGAAGATGCACCCCGCCAGTATGCCCGGGTGATGAAATTCTTTGTGATCACGCTTTGCCTGATGTACCTGGTTGTGATGTTATACCTCGACTACTGGAAATACTTTATTCAGAAACCCGACATGTGGGTGGGATTAAAAGTGGTGCCCCTGTTATTATTGGCGAATATTTTTTTGGGTATTTACTATAACCTCAGTGTCTGGTACAAACTGGCCGACAAAACCAGTGCAGGTGCCTGGATTACTTTCATAGGTGCCTTGATTACATTGGTCATTAATTATTGGGGCATTCCACTTTATAGTTACATGGCTTGTGCCTGGGCTACCCTTGCCTGTTATGGCAGCATGATGGCCATTAGTTATTATTGGGGACAAAAAGTGTATCCCATTCCCTATCGTGTTGGGCGATTGTTCGCTTATATAATAGGAGCTGTATTGTTGGCTCAGATTTTCAATTGGTTGATAGCCGGTCTTGAACTGAGCAACGGGCTTCGGTTACTTATTGCCACTTTCTTACTGGTTCTCTACATAGGAATCATTTTCTTTGCAGAAAGGGAAGAACTAAAAAATATTCCGGCAATCAAAAGCCGGTTCAAGATATAATGGCGGAAGATCTACACATATCAATCGGTTCCAAGCAAGAACAATATGAAGCATTGCTGCCTCAAATTAAAGCGCTCACGGCAGGGGAGTCCGATCTCATAGCCAATCTGGCGAATATCGCTGCTGCGCTGTTTCAGCAGTTTAGGTGGCTGTGGGTAGGCTTCTATCTGGTGAAAGGTGATGAGCTGGTGTTAGGTCCATTTCAGGGTCCCATTGCTTGTACGCGTATAAAAAAGGGAAGGGGTGTTTGCGGAACGAGTTGGGAGCGGGGAGAAACTTTGGTTGTTCCTGATGTAGAAAAATTTCCGGGACACATTGCTTGCAGTAGTTTATCGCGGTCAGAGATTGTAGTTCCGATCACATACGATGGTACTGTATGGGGGGTGTTAGATGTAGACAGCGATGCATTAGACCATTTTGATGCGATTGATAAAGAATATCTCGAGCGAATCATGCAATTCATATCACCCGTCAACAACTGATGTATCGGCAGACAGTTATTGAGCGAAAAGCCATTTCTTTTTTTTTCGTTACCTTTGCATATTCATATAAGCTCTCTACAGGCTGATCACACTTCCGTGACAAAGTTTTTTCAGATCATTTACGGGTAGGTTATATAACAGTTGACACGATGTTAGCTGTTACTCACTTTATATTTTAAATAATGTCATTCAATTCATTACACATCATCCCTGCGATTCTGGAAGCATTGGAGCAGGAAGGTTATCATCAGCCCACACCCATTCAGGCACAGGCCATTCCGCCCGCACTCCAGGGTCGAGACGTGCTGGGCTGCGCACAAACAGGTACCGGCAAGACAGCTGCATTTTCTATACCTATTTTACAGATTTTACAACTGCAACAAACTTCAACTCCCCCAAAAAAAGGCATCAAAGCATTGGTAGTAACTCCTACACGTGAACTGGCGATTCAAATCAATGAAAGCCTGGCTGCCTATGGCAGAAATATCTCTTTACGACATGAAGTTATTTTTGGTGGGGTTTCACAAGTGCCCCAAACGCGCGCCCTACAAAGAGGTATAGATATCCTCGTTGCTACACCGGGACGTTTACTTGACCTGATGCAACAGGGCTTCATCTCATTACAATCCGTTCAATTACTGGTACTGGATGAAGCAGACCGTATGCTGGATATGGGATTCATTCATGATGTTAAAAAGATTCTCGCTAAGTTGCCGGCAAAAAAACAGACCTTATTTTTTTCGGCTACCATGCCACCGGAGATTGCCTCACTAGCAGCATCGCTTTTGCATGAGCCGGTTCGGGTAGAAGTTACACCGGTATCTTCTACTGCTGCCACCATCGGACAACAATTGTACCATGTAAACCGGGAGAATAAGAAACGCTTACTGGCACATTTATTAAAAGACGATGAAATTAAAACTGCGCTGGTATTTACCCGCACGAAACACGGGGCAGATAAGGTGGTAAAAGACCTGGTGCGGGATGGTTTTTCCGCAGAAGCTATCCATGGTAATAAATCACAAAATGCACGCCAGCGTGCACTCAGCAATTTCAAGAACGGTACTACCCGAGTATTGGTAGCAACCGATATTGCAGCCAGGGGAATTGATGTGGAATTATTATCCCATGTTATCAACTTTGAATTACCCAATGTGCCAGAGACCTATGTTCACCGAATTGGACGAACAGGTAGAGCCGGTGCCAGCGGAGTCGCCATATCTTTCTGCGATCAGGAAGAAAAAGAGTTCCTGCGCGATATTCAAAAATTAACAGGCATTCAGATTCCGGTCGTTTCAGAGCATCCTTTTCCTCCACAGGCCTTTTCAGGTATGCCAAGACCTTCCGGAACCAGGGAAAATGAGCAACGTAATCGCGGGCACCAACATCAACGTTCCTTCCGCCCTTCAGGCAGACGCAGCATGGAAAAAAGATAGTAGTGATTTTACGTCGACAATAAAAAGAAATCACTGAAAAATAGTAGTTTTGTGCCCCTGCGGATATGGCGAAATTGGCAGACGCACCAGACTTAGGATCTGGCGCCGCGAGGCGTGTAGGTTCGACTCCTATTATCCGCACAAAATGCTAGGTGAGTTTGAGTGAGCGCATGAAGTAAAATTATACGCCCACTCCAACTCACCCTTTTTTATGCTCCTCCCCTTTTGCGCCACTTCCGTCAGGCACAATGGATATATATCCCAATAACCTATTGGCAATGTGTTATGCTGGTTGCTCAATGAATGTTCATTTTTATGCCTTTGATGTAGCAACAGCTTGTTTCTAATGCGGATATACCTTATCTTCATCTAACAAATCTTTTCGCTGTTTTTTTGTATTCATATCATCATAAAGTCATTGTATGCAATCCCCAGTTAGACCCCTCATTTTATTGTTAGTGGGCATTTTTTTATCTGATGCCCTCTTTGCCTGTACCGGTATCACCCTCAAATCTAAAGATGGTGGTGTGGTTGTTTCCCGCACCGTTGAGTGGGCCTTGAACGATGCCCAACACAATAAAATACTCATCGTACCCCGCAATAAGACATTTACCGGACAAACGCCGAAGGGCTTCAATGGAAAAAAGTGGACCGGCAAATATGGCTTCGTGACGCTGACTGCTTACGATCAGCCCTATGGTCCGGATGGCATGAACGAAGAAGGATTGTATGTGGGAGTATATTACCTGCCGGGGTTTGCCGAATATGCAGTTTATGATAGCACCAAAGCTGCACAATCACTGAGTGTTGGCGATTTAATGCAATGGATGCTGTCGTCATTCAAAACAGTGAATGAGGCCATCGCCAACCTGAATAAAGTTCGGGTAGTGACCGTAGAAAACAAAGATTTTGGCGGAGCTGAACTGCCCTTCCATTTCAAAATCGTTGACCCCTCCGGGAACAGCAAGATTATTGAGATCGTGAACCACGGAGAAATCAAAGTATATGACCCCTACCTCGGAGTAATTACCAACTCCCCTACTTATGATTGGCACATCATCAATCAACGGAATTATCTGGCCCTCACCAATATTCCGAACAACCCAAAAGTTTTTGATAATTATGAGCTGAAGCCATTGGGTGGTGGTTCCGGATTAATCGGATTGCCCGGAGATTTTACTCCCCCCTCCCGTTTTGTCAGGGCGGCTGCGTTTACAGCCACCTGCCGGCCATTGTCTACCTCACAGGAAGCAGTATTTGAATCTTTCAGAATTCTAGACAATTTCAATATTCCGCTGGGAGCCCAGGTTCCTGCACAAAATTTGCCCAAAGACATTGTCAGTGCAACACAGGTAACCTCTGCCTCAGATCTAAAAGAAAGGGTTTATTACTATCATACTATGTGGAATAGGCAGGTGCGCAAAATCGATTTGAAGAAAATCAACTTTGCCACCATAAAAGAGACAGTAATTGACGATGATGCTTCGCAGCAAAATAATATCAAGGATGTAACTCCGAAGCAAGTGTGAGAGTGATTCTGCTCACAATCCCACTCTTGTGCCAGAGGCGGAGACTTTGCAGCTGGAGAGTGGGATACCCTTTTAATTTTTTAAGCCCGGATAAATATGAAACTAGCATAGCCTCCTTTAAAATAGAATACGCTTTAAATTAAAAAGCAGCGATTAAAATTCACCCATATTCATGCCCCTCTGTATCGAGAATTTTGGAATTTTATGGAATCTAATTCCAAATTAGGCCATGATAAATAACCTAATTGCATATTTCACCTTTAAGATTCCTTCTACACAGAGTACAATCCTTTCGTACACCGGTATAAACCTTACGAAAGAAACGTACGCAGAAAGCTTGAGTCCGAAGAAGATTCGCCGGTTAAGGTAGTGTACAGAAAGAATTAAAATGTGCCTGTTATCACCGGCAACTCAATCTTAGACCGGTGGTATAGCCGAATGTTGGATTTGATGAAATCTTCATCCTTTGCTTGATATATGTCCAGAAACTTCTGTGGATTCCTATCAACAATAGGGAACCAACTGCTTTGGAGTTGAATCATCAGTCGATGACCTTTTTTGAATGTATGTGCTACATCAGGCAAACTGAACTTTACCTGTGTGGGTTGATTGGGAACAAAAGGTGCCGGCTTTTCAAAACTATTGCGAAACTTGCCCCTCATCACCTCACCACGAACCAATTGTTGATAGCCACTCATCAGATAATCCACTTTCACATTTGTAGCAGAGGGTTGATCAGGATAAACATCAATGAGTTTTACTACAAAATCGGCATCTGTTGTTGAGATAGATACCCATAGATCAGCCACTACCGGACCACCCAAAGTCAGATCCTCAGTCAGTACCGGTGTCTGATATACTAAAACATCCGGTCTGCGGGATGCAAATTTCTGGTCCTCAACCATGTACTCGCGATAATGTCTGCTTGGCGTGGAGCGCAACATATAAACATCAGATATATACGGTACAGGTTTAGCTGGATCACTGACATACTCTTCAAATCCCTTCCCGGTAGATGAAGGTGACAGTAACCCTTTTGGACCAAGAAAATAATTAGTCATACGCATACCGGGCACAGGCCATTGTGACAATTGCTTCCACTCATTGGCTCCCGTAAAAAAAACATTGGCTTCCTTTATTGCATCTATACTACCCTTATTCCGAAGATGATAATCAAAGAAAGGTAACTCGATGTTCTTCCCATACCAGTCACTGGTATTCGATCCCCAATAAACATTGCCCAATTTAGTACCATCCATAGCACCCCATTGTCCGTGGTACCAGGGCCCCATGACAATGCGGTTGTCATTTTTTGCTTTTCCTTCAATTGCCTTGTATAAATTCCACGCGCCATAACAATCCTCTGCATCATAGAGTCCACCAACCACCAAAGTAGCGATCGAGGAGTTGATTTTGTCCACGTTTCTGCGGGCATCGCGTACCTGCCAAAAAGCATCATAGTTGGGATGTGCCATGAGGTCTTTCCAAAAAAGTATGCTGTCACCCATCAACTTAGTAAAATTGGTCAAGGCACCAGTCCGCAAATAAAAATCGAAATAGTCTTTCGTAGGAAACTCAAAACCCTTCGGGCCAATGGTGGTGGGTTTGGGTCGTGGTTTTCCAAAGCCGGAATAAAAAGCAAAGCCATCTGCCAGCATAAAAGCTCCGTTGTGGTGAAAATCATCGCCCAAAAACCATTCCGTAACAGGCGCCTGAGGACTCACAGCTTTAAGTGCCGGGTGATTGCTCAATGATGCCATGGTTGCATAAAATCCGGGATAGGAAGTTCCAAATACGCCGACTTTTCCATTGTTGCCGGAAATATTTTTAACCATCCATTCTATCGCATCATAGGTATCAGTAGATTCATCGTTTTGTCCGGCTGTTTTATTGGGAATGAAAGGACGGATATCTTCAAACACTCCCTCACTCATCCAGCGCCCACGAACATCCTGGATCACGTATATGTACTTTTCCTTAAAAAAATAATTCCGCGGACCCCGCCAAAAACCGGCATTGAAAATACCTTCTCCATACGGAGCACATGAATAGGGCGTTCGCGTCAATAAAATAGGGTGCTGTTCAGACCGGTCATTGGGAGCATAAATGGTAGTGAACAAACGAATACCGTCCCGCATAGGTATCATCACCTCAGTCTTGGTATAGTTGTTCACAATCCATGCAGAGTCTACCCCCTGTGCCAGGGTTGCCAACGGCAATAAAATAACCGCCAGCAAAAAATTTTTTCCCTTCATAATAGTAATTGTTAAAAATTGAGGTCGCCTATTCAGGTCTCCTAAAATAGTTGATTTTCAACACAAATTACTTCCTCCCTAAAAGAACAAGCTTCCTCCGCTGCCAGGCACCCATTGCCAAGGGTAAAAAAAGATATAAATATATATTTTTAATTTAATGTGGGGAGCAAAGATGCTCCCTCCAAGCGGTCATTTCCCCGAATAATCGTACCTTTGCACGCTCAAAATCAAGTATAATTTATATCTCCATGGCTACCATTACGCGTGAAAACATCAGTCTGCTCAACGACAAGCTTACCATAAAACTTTCCAAAGAAGATTACCTGGAAGGTTTTGAAAAAACATTGAAGAAGTACGCAAAAACAGCGAACATCCCCGGCTTCCGTAAAGGCATGGTGCCGGCTGGACTGGTAAAAAAAATGTATGGCCAAGGTGTATTCAGTGAGGAAGTTCTGAGAAAAGTGGAAGAAGAGCTGAATAAATACCTCCAACAAGAGCAACTCGAGATTTTCGCTCAGCCACTACCTCTGACCGAGCAAGCACCCCAACTGGACATGCATCAGCCGGCCGATTATCAGTTTGAATTTGAAATCGGACTCAAGCCGCCTATTGAACTCAAGCCGGAGCAACTAAAAGTTACCCGCTATGTGGTTAACGTAACAGATGCAATGGTACAGGAAGAATTGGAGCGAACACAAAAAAGAAACGGCGAACGCACCGAACCCGAAGCCATCAACGATAAAGACAATGTTCTTCAAATCAGCCTGACCGAAACCGATGCAGCCGGACAAGAGGTTGAGAACGGATTTCAAAAAGAAACGAGTCTGTTGGTAAGCGATTTCTCTGATGCTTCCCAGTCGCAACTGATGGGCAAGAAAAAAGATGAGACACTCTCTATTACCCTAGCAAGTTCTTTCGCAGAGGAAGAATGTAAGGCAGTGATGTCAGAGCTCGGATTACAGGAAGGGCAAAAAGAACTCCCCCTGCTGATGACCATCAAAAAAATCACGCAGATCATTCCAGCCGCCCTGAATGAGGAATTATTTAAAAAAGTTTTTCCGGATCAGGAAATCACAACGGAGGAGACTTTCCGCGCTGCCATCAAAGAATCCATTGCAGCACATTTTGCTCAGCAGGCAAAAAGCCAGGTATATGACCAGATCTACCACGCACTGGTTGACCATACCCCCCTCTCCTTCCCGGAGAACTTCCTGAAACGCTGGATGCAACAGGGTGGTGAGCAACCCAAAACTGCCGAACAGGCCGAACAGGAGTACCCAACATTCGAAAAACAATTAAAATGGACCCTGTTCAGTAACCAACTCATTCAAGACAATAAAATTGAAGTAACCCCCGAAGATATCAGGAACTTTGCCAAAATGCAGTTGTTCAGTTATATGGGTGGCCAGATTAATTTAATGGGTGAAAACAGTCAGTGGGTGGAAGACTATGCCAACCGTATGATGCAGGATAAAAAATTTGTGGAAGAAAGCTACCACCGCATTAGCACCGATAAAATGTTTCAGTCACTGGAATCACAGGTATCCGCGGAGGAGCAACCCATCAGTAGTGAAGATTTTGCCAAGAAACAGCATCACCACCATTGATAGATCTCCGAAGAGTCGGAAATACTGACAATTCTTTGTAATATCGCCCGGACAAACTGACTTGTTGTCGGTATGAAGTCATAGCACAGTTTTTGACTTCCCAAAAACAGGCGAAATCGCTTATCTTCAAATTATAAAATTATACCTATGCATACGGGAAAAGAATTCGAGCAATATGCAATTAAACACCGGGGCATCAGCAGTGCTACCCTGCACAATTACCGCCAGCAGGGGTTTACCAACCTGACTCCCTATATTATTGAAGAGCGTCCACTGAATGTTGCCAGTATGGACGTGTTCAGCCGCCTGATGATGGACCGCATCATCTTCCTCGGTGAAGGCATTAATGATTATGTAGCCAATATCGTCACCGCTCAACTGTTGTTCCTGGAAAGTACCGATCGTTCCCGTGATATTCAGATGTATATCAATAGTCCGGGAGGAAGTGTTTATGCCGGCCTGGGCATCTATGATACGATGCAGTTTATCAGTCCGGATGTCGCTACAATCTGCACCGGTATGGCTGCCAGTATGGGACAGGTTCTGCTCTGCGCAGGCGTGGAAGGGAAAAGAACAGCCCTGAAGCATGCCCGCGTTATGATTCACCAGCCCAGTGGAGCCATTGGCGGACAGGCAACCGATATTGAGATCACGGCGCGTGAAATCAAAAAGGTAAAACATGAACTGTATAGCATCACGGCTTACCATACCGGAAAGACGGTTGACGCCATTGCAAATGACAGTGACCGTGATTTCTGGATGACTGCTCAGGAAGCTAAAGATTATGGTCTCATTGATGAGGTACTGCTGACCAATCCCCGTAAAGAAAAAAACAACAAATAATTTGCTGAACAGCTAAATAAAAGAATATGAATCTGAGCAATCTCGATACAAGATGGTCTGATATGGACGATGATGAGAATGAAAATAAGGAGGAAAAAAGTGAACAGCTGGGTGCCATGATGATGAAGAAGCTGGACAAGTTGTTCTTCGAAAAAAGAATGGTGTATCTCTGGGGTGTGGTGAATGATAAATCAGCCCGTGAGATCGTTACCAAACTCATGCTACTGGATGCCGACCATCCCGGTGAAGAAATTAAATTCTATATCAATAGTCCGGGTGGTGTTGTGACCAGCGGTATGGTGATTCATGATACCATGCAAATGATTAAAAGTCCGGTTACCACCATTTGTATGGGACTGGCTGCCAGTATGGGATCAATTTTATTGAGTGCGGGTACCAAGGGTAAACGTGCCATCTATCCGCATGGTGAAGTGATGATTCACCAACCCAGTCTGGGCGGTTATTATCAGGCCACCAGTGCTGACATAGAAATTCAGGCCAACCAGATTCGTAAAACCAAAGAAATTGGTGCCCGGATTTTGGCAGACAACTGCGGTAAAACCGTTGAACAAATCATGAAAGATTTTGATAGGGATTACTGGATGAATGCCAAGGAAGCCGTGGATTATGGCATCGTTGACACGATTCTTACAAAAATTTAAGTTTTTTTAGGGGTTTTTCGGCTAATACGCTGTCCCTCATCCAATAGAACGGCAGGTTTTTTCGTTATTTTACATCCGATCATTCGGATCCAACCCCTATAATCTGAACCAACATGGCAAAATCGCTGGCAAATCTTCACTGCTCTTTCTGTGGCCGTAGCCGGGATGAAGTAAAAATTCTGATCGCCGGACAAGATGGGCACATCTGTGAGAATTGCGTTGAGCATGCCCGCGAAATCATCGACCAGGAATTTACCAGCAAACAGGATACCAATCCACAAGGTTCACAATTTAAGCTGAAGATCAGAAAGCCCATTGAGATCAAGAAGTTCCTGGATGAATATGTGATAGGTCAGGATGAAGCAAAAAAGGTATTATCGGTTGCCGTATATAATCACTACAAAAGGGTGAACACCAAAACCCTGTCTACAGACGAAGTAGAGATCGAAAAGAGCAACATCATTATGGTAGGTGAAACCGGTACCGGAAAAACATTGCTGGCTAAAACCATTGCACGTCTATTAAATGTACCTTTTGCTATCGTTGACGCCACCGTATTTACCGAGGCCGGCTATGTAGGCGAAGATGTGGAAAGCATGCTGACCCGTTTGCTGCAAAACTGCAACTACGATGTAACTGCAGCAGAGAAGGGCATTGTATATGTCGATGAGCTGGATAAAATAGCCCGCAAGGGTGACAACCCCTCCATCACCCGTGATGTGAGCGGTGAAGGCGTACAGCAGGGACTGCTGAAAATGCTCGAAGGAACGGAAGTACTGGTTCCTCCGCAAGGTGGTCGGAAACATCCGGAACAGAAGATGGTGAAAGTAGATACCAAGAATATCCTCTTCATTTGTGGAGGTGCCTTTGATGGCATCGACAAAGTAATTGCCCGCCGGGTAAATACCAACGCTATCGGCTTCAGCGTAAATAAAGACGAGCAAGAGCAACAACGCAAAAACCTGCTGCAATTCGTAAATGCACAGGACCTGAAATCCTTTGGCCTGATCCCTGAATTGCTTGGACGACTTCCGGTAATCACCCACCTGAACCCGCTCGACAAGGAAACCCTGCGTAACATCCTGACCGAACCGAAGAATTCGCTCATCCGCCAGTTTAAACGCCTCTTTGAAATGGAGGGTATTCAACTGGAAATTGATGACGAAGTACTCGACTTTATGGTAGGTAAGGCACTGGAATATAAACTTGGCGCGCGGGGCTTGCGCAGTATTTGCGAGAGCATTCTCACCGATGCCATGTTTGAGTTACCCGGAACAGCAGCCAGACACCTACACATTACCCTGCCCTATGCGCAGCAGATGTTCAGTAAGAGCAAGCTGAGTGCATTAAAAGTCGCTTAACATCTCTCCCCCTCCTTTGGGTATAACTTTCGTTTCTGCTTTCCTGCAGGTACGGTAATATTGCTACTCTATATATTACCGTTATGCAGGAATTAATCGAACGCCTCATGAAGGAGGCAGGCCTCAGTGCCGAACAGGCGTCCAAAGCTATTCAAACCATAGCCAGTTTTGTAAAGTCTAAATTTCCCATGCTGGAGGGAGCTGTTGACCAGATCTTCTCCGCAAGGAAACAAGATGAGGACCCACTCTGATTTACTGTGCTATCTTACCTGCCCGGCAAATCCGTTCATATAAAGAATCGGTCATTATGACTATTTTCTTTAGGTCTTCCAGCTTTTCAAAAGAACCATGTTCTTCACGAAAGGCAACCATCGCGCGGGCTACATCCGGCTGAATTGAAAATCGGGCCGTCAGCTGACGAGCCGATAAGGTATTCAGCATACCTACCTGCACCGGTATGGCAGATACCCGCAGGTAGGGTAAAAGAAGGGCATAAACAGAATCCTTAAGTCCATAAACTCTTTTTAAATCGTTCACAGATTGAAACCCGCCCGACATCTCTCTGAATCGAACAATACGACGTGCCAATACCGGTCCGATACCAGGCATTGCTTCCCAGGCAGCGGAATCGGCGTGATTGATATCAATTTTCGCAGGTAATAGAGATACGATATTCATTTCGTGCGACACATCATACACTGCTGGCGTTTGTGCGGACACTGTTGTGATGCGAACATAGGGTATTAACCGCTGCACCTCCTTTTGCTGCAGTCCCCAAATCTTTTTTAGATCTTCCGGAGAACGAAAACGACCTCCCTTATCTATATACCGCCGGATCGTGCGGGCCGTTCGTTGAGATATACCCATAGCTACCCACTCCGCTTCTTTCAGCTGATTGGGATCAAAGGGGCGTAGGTTAACAGTAGATTCCTTCTGCTGCACCGGCATCCCAACATCGCCTGTTGCCAATCTAGTTTCACCAAACGAACTGCTATCGGCCGGAATCTGCCGAAACATTTCTATCCATTCCTTTTCTTCCGTAGCTGTTGGATATAATTCATACATCAGCCGGGGTGCCAGCAGAAAAATACTTATCAGTAAAGTGAATACGGCAAGTCCGATTCTTTCCTGTTTACTGAAATCGAGGAAGCCACGCCAGTTCTTTTCCATAAAAGTTTGCCTTACATCCTGCCGCAGGCAGGAAACAAAAAATGGAGCGGAATAGGGCAGGTATCAATGGGAAAGCTGCAAACCGTCATAAGCCAGATAAAACCCATCGGGTAATTCCTGCGATATGGCAGCATGGGTACCCAACTGGTGACTGATGTGCGTAAAATAAACAGAAGGTACTTGAAGGGTTTGTCCCATCTGAATCGCTTCATCTAATGTAAAATGCGACAAGTGCTTTTCTTTTCGGAGTGCATTGAGAATAAGAATACCGGAGCCCCGAATCAGATTCATTTGGTCAGGCTCAATGCGATTGGCATCGGTGATATAGGTGATATCGCCAAATCGAAATCCTAATACGGGCATCCGATGATGCCATACTTCAATCGGCTGAATAGGTATATCCCCTATTACAAATGGTGCGCGATCGATGGGAACCATCCTAATCTCGGGAATACCCGGATAAGTAAGGTCATCAAAAGCATAATAATAGTCCCGCCGCAATGCCTCTTCCGTGAGTGAATTGGCATAAAGTGGCATCGCCTTCTTTTGAAAAAAATTATAAGCGCGGATATCATCGAGCCCTGCAAGGTGGTCTTTGTGCGGATGCGTATAAATCACCCCATCCAACTCTCTGGTGCCGGAACGAAGCATCTGATAGCGAAAATCAGGGGTAGTATCTACTACGATGGTGGTAGTAGCTGAACGAACCAGGATGCTGCTGCGCAGACGATTGTCGCGTGTATCGGTTGAACGACAAACCACACAGTCGCAACCAATCATTGGAACACCTGAACTGGTGCCCGTTCCAAGAAAACTGATTTGAAGGGGTGGAATGTTCACCCAACAAAACTAAAACAAATGAAAACGCAGTAAACAGGTATTTTCCGAAATCAAGCAGCGCGTTCTGCCTTATTAAGCAGGCTATCAAGTAACTTTTGTGATTCCAATGTGAGCTGATCGTAAGAAATAGGTATTTGAGAAATTATATCCTGTAAGGTATTGATTCGACCCTCCGTAGAAAGAAACCTATTCAGTACCACTATTTTCCTGGATTCCAGCAGACACCAGCCACTTTGAAATGTGCCCCGCTCATATCGTATGATATAGCCCGACTCAGTTAAAATGGCTGTGTATTTATCCAGTGTTGGTTGCGTATACTTCATTACCTGATTTTACCCTTCAAAATTACTCTTGTATTCCTTATTAAAGGCTTTTGTTTTATCCACATATCTGAAAAGAAAATGCTGCTAGAGGGCAATTAGAGGCGGCTTTCCATGCGAATCACCGGAATAATCATTTCTTCTAAGCTGATACCACCATGCTGAAAGGTATTCTTATAATATTGTGCGTATTGGTGATAGTTGTTGGGATAGCAGAGATAAGCATCTTCGCGGGCAAAAATATACGCTGAATGAACAGTAGGCACGGGCAATCCGGCAGCTTGCGGTTGCGTAAATGCCAGTACTTCCTTCTCACTGTATTGCAGGTTACGACCATGCTTGTAGCGCAAGTTGGCCGTCGTTTGTCGGTCGCCAACCACCTTTTGGGGATTTTTTACACGCACACTGCCATGGTCTGTAGCCAAAATAAGCGTAACCGGCTTGTCGGCTATTTTTTTCAATGCCTGGTGTAACGGACTATGTTCAAACCAACTCCGGGTTAAACTGCGGTAACTTGTTTCATCCGCTGCCAGCTCTTTTAGTATCTCCATCTCTGTGCGCGCATGACTCAAGGTGTCGACAAAATTGTAAACGATCACATTCAGGTCATTTTGCAGGAGATTGTGCATCTGCCCGGGTAATTGCTGACCTTCCTGGTATTGTGTGATTTTTTGATAACTGATCCGAAGATTTTCTTTTTTTAATCGCTGCAGGTGGTCTTGAAGAAACTCAAGCTCATGCAGGTTCTTCCCGCCTTCTTCTTCATCATTCTTCCAGCGGCCGGGAAAACGTTGTTGTATTTCAGCAGGCAACAAGCCGGCAAAAAGTGCATTACGGGCATATTGTGTCGCAGTGGGCAAAATAGAATAAAAAGTATCTTCTTCGTTGATACGGAATGATTCAGCCAACAGGGGTTCAATGGCTTTCCACTGATCAAAGCGGAGATTATCGATTAACACCAGAAACACCGGACGGCCGGGTGATACATGCGGCAACACTTTTAACGCCATCAGGTGATGACTCATGATCGGGGCTGACAAACTTCTTGGGTTCAGCCAGTTGGTATATTCCCGGCTGACAAATTTGGCAAAAGCCTGATTGGCTTCCTGCTTCTGTGCATAAAAGATATCGCGCATTTCCGGACTATCACTCTTCTCCATTTCAAGCTCCCAGTAAACAAGTTTTCGGTACAGCTCCATCCACTCCTGGTGTCCGGGATCATTTTGCAGCTCACTCAATAAGCCACCGAATTGCTGCTGGTATTGCGCAGTAGTTTTCTCACCCACCAGTCGGCGGTTGTCCATGATCTTTTTCAAACTCAACAACACCTGCTGCGGATTAACCGGCTTGATAAGGTAATCAGCTATCTCGCTTCCGATGGCTTCATCCATCAATGATTCTGTGTCATTACGGGTAATCAGAATAACCGGTAACAACTTATTGATCTCTTTCAACTTTAACATGGTCTGCAATCCGGAAATACCCGGCATCGACTCATCCATCAGCACAGCATCGATGTATTGCTGCTTAACCACCTCAATAGCATCAAAACCATTAGAAACCGGCAGTACTTCATACCCCTTGTTTTGCAAAAAGATGATCTGCGACTGCAGGCTCTCGATTTCATCATCTACCCAAAGTATTCTTGTCACTGGCATAGTACCCTAGTTGGTCGGAAATCAGGTGCAGACTGGCTTCCAGGGTATAAATCTATTTCATTATCCTTTTCCTTTATCTTCTTTGTACTTTTGTATGGTACGAAACAACTGATTTAACAATTCAAAAACAAGGGATGCCCGCCAGAAGAAAAATCATCAATGACCCCGTTTATGGATTCATCACCATCAACCACCCGCTGGTATTCTTCCTGTTGGAACATCCCTGCTATCAGCGACTGAGGCGGATACAACAAATGGCGATGGCATCTATGGTATATCCGGGTGCTGTTCATTCCCGCTTGCACCACTCCCTGGGCGCCTATCACCTGATGGGAAATGCCATTACTGAATTAAGAAGTAAGGGCATTGAAATTACAGCCGACGAAGAACTCGCTGTGAAATGTGCCATTCTGCTTCACGATATTGGCCATGGTCCATTTTCTCATGCACTGGAGGGAAGACTATTGACCAACGTTGACCACGAAGAAATGTCGCTGGCCATCATGCACCAACTGAACCAGGAGAGTGGCGGTCAACTCGATCTGGCCATCCGCATTTTTACCAATCAGTATCATCATCCCTTTCTTCACCAACTCATCAGTGGTCAACTCGATATGGATAGGATGGACTACCTCAGCCGCGATAGTTTTTTTTCCGGCGTAAGTGAAGGAGTAATCGGCTATGACCGTATTTTGAAAATGCTGACTGTCTGGAACGGACAACTGATGGTTGAGGAAAAAGGTATTTACAGCATAGAAAAGTTTCTGATTGCGCGACGACAGATGTACTGGCAGGTATACCTGCACAAAACAGTTTTAGCAGCAGAAAAAATGCTGGTAAAAATTTTAGAGCGCGTACGCGACATCTATTCGCCCAAGGATAAAGACCTGCCAACACTGACTGAACTGGATTTTTTTCTGGCACATCCTGCGACCGGACTGACGGAGGAAAACATACAACGCTTTTGCTCGCTCGATGATCACGATGTATTGCATGCTGTTAAAAGATGGAGTCAACACCCCGACCCACTGCTCTCCATGCTTTGCCAGCGTTTGCTGAGCCGAAGGTTCTTTAAGTGTCAGATACAATCTACCCCCTTCAGCGCAGCTTACGTGGAACAGAAAAAACTGGACCTAAAACAACAATATAACCTGCGAGAAGAAGACTTATCTTATGTGTGTTTTACCGGTGAAGCCAGCAATACCCTCTACCAAACCAGGGACGAAAGAATACAGGTGCTCTTCAAAGATGGATCCGTGAAGGACATCACCCGAATCGATAATGCCCTGATTCAGGAAAATCTTTCTACCCCCGTTAAAAAATTTTACATTTGCATGCTCACTTGATTGGGTTGCCTGACAGGCAATTTGGTTCAGCCGGGCTAATCTCAAATTAATCTATCCCCTCACCCATTCATTCAAACGCTATGCAATTTTCAGCAGCTCAAATCGCCCTGCTGGTTCAAGGCAAGGTAGAGGGAGATTCCCAGGTGACGGTGAACAGCTTCGGCAAAATCGAAGAAGCCGGTGCCGGTCAATTATCCTTCCTCGCAAATCCGAAATATGAACAGTTCCTTTATACAACCAAAGCATCCGTCATTTTAATCAATGAGCAACTGGAATTGCAGGAACCGATTCATGCCACACTCATTCGGGTGCCTGATGCCTATAGTGCTTTTGCCACCCTGCTGGCTAAATACCAGGAGTTATCGACGGCTGCTATGGAAGGCATTCAAGCACCCAGTTATATCAGCAACACTGCTCAGTTGGGTACAGGTGTTTTTGTAGGGGCTTTCGTTCATATCGGTGACCAAACCAAAATCGGTAATCAGGTGAAAATTTTTCCGGGTGTTTACATCGGAAAAAATGTGGTCATCGGTGATCAGGTGATGCTGCATCCTGGTGTAGTCATCTATAATGACTGTGTGATTGGCAATCAGGTAACCATTCATGCCGGTACCGTCATTGGCAGCGATGGCTTTGGCTATGCACCCCAAAGTGACGGAACGCTCAGCAAAGTGCCGCAAATAGGGAATGTAGTGATAGAAGATGGCGTAGAAATAGGTGCCAACACAACCATCGATCGGGCTACCATCGGCTCAACAGTTATTCGAAAAGGTGTTAAACTCGATAACCTCATTCAGATTGCTCACAACGTTGAAATTGGAGAAAACACCGTGATTGCTGCACAAACCGGATTAAGTGGCAGCATCAAAGTCGGCCGACAGGTGATGATAGGTGGGCAAGTAGGTTCCGTTGGTCACATTCAAATTGCCGATAATACCAAAATAGGTGCGAAAGCAGGCATAACAAAAAGTCTGAAAGAGCCAAATAAAACCTATTCCGGATTCCCGGCAGTCGAATTCAGTGCCGACATGCGGAACCAGGCGAACATCCGTAAGTTGCCCGAACTAGAAAAGCGGGTAGCTGAACTGGAAAAACAACTCAGCGAGCTGCTGAATAAGGGTATAAAACCCTGAGAATGCCCTAAAATACCGCCTTTAATCGTACTTTTGAAGCAAGTTTTGTTTTGTTAGTCCAATTGGTAACCATTGTTGACCAAAGGATAACATTTCAAAAAGGTTACATGTATGAACAATCAATTTAATCCGGACAAGCAACATACCCTGTCCCAACCTATCCACATCAGCGGTACCGGTTTACATACCGGTATTCTGGTAGACATGACCTTAAAGCCGGCACATCCCGGCTTTGGTATACAGTTTCAACGCGTCGACCTGCCGAACCAACCCATCATAAAAGCTGACTGCGACCTGGTGACCGATACCAGCCGCGGAACCACTTTACAGGTGGGGGATGCCAAAGTAAGTACCGTAGAACACATACTCGCCTCCCTGGTAGGCATGGGCATCGATAACGTATTAATTGAATTAAATGGTCCGGAAGTACCCATCATGGATGGCAGTTCTTCCCCCTTCATAGCCCTGATCGAAGCTTCCGGAGTAGAAGAACAGGAAGCTGCTAAAGCCTGGTACAGCCTGGATGAAAACATCTATCACTACGATGATGAGAAAAGGGTTGAAATGGTGGCACTGCCCTCACTCGATTATCAACTGACCACCCTGATTGATTTTAATAGTCCCGTTCTCGGCACACAACATGCCGGATTGAAAACTATCAAGGACTTTAAAAGTGAGATTGCCCCCTGCCGCACCTTCTGCTTTTTGCACGAACTGGAAATGCTCATTGATAATGACCTCATTAAAGGTGGCGATATCAATAATGCAATTGTAGTAGTAGACAAAGCCGTTTCAGATGCTGAAATGACTCGGCTCGCCAAGATCTTCAACCGCGAAAAAATAGAAGTAAAGAGCGAGGGTTATCTGAATAACCTGGAACTCCGCTTCCCCAATGAACCGGCGCGGCACAAACTTCTTGATGTAATTGGTGACCTGGCGCTCATCGGTTACCCCATCAAAGCGCGCATCATCGCCAATCGTCCGGGGCACAGCACCAATATAGAGTTTGCTAAAAAGATCAAGCACTATATCCGTAAAAATAAGCACGTGAAGAATGTGCCGGTGTATGACCCCTCCGTTCCGCCGGTATATTCACTTGATCAGATTGAAAAAACACTTCCGCACCGCCACCCTTTTCTTTTTGTCGATAAGATTGTTGAGCTCAGCGATACCCATATTGTGGGCATTAAAAATGTCACCTTCAATGAATGGTTCTTCCCCGGCCATTTTCCCGGAAACCCGGTAATGCCGGGCGTTTTACAGATTGAAGCCCTTGCCCAAACCGGGGGGATACTCTGTATCAACTCCATGCCTGAAGGCAAGTATGACACTTATTTCTTGAAGATTGACAATTGCAAATTCAAGCAAATGGTGCGGCCAGGTGATACCATGGTATTGAAACTGGAAATGACAGGCCCCATCCGCCGGGGAATCTGTGAAATGAGAGGAACTGTTTTTGTGGGCGGCAAAATTGCTACTGAAGCCGACCTGGTAGCCCAGATCGTCAAGCGAAACTGATACCAACAATTTATTCAACCGCCGCAACATGACACATCCTTATACCTATATTGACCCCAACGCTTCGGTGGCACCGAATGTAAAAATTGACCCTTTTACAGTTATCCATGGGGATGTGAAAATTGGCGAGGGCACCTGGATTGGAAGCAATGTGACCATCATGGAAGGTACTCGTATCGGTAAGAATTGCCGCATATTCCCCGGGGCTGTTCTGGGTGCCATACCACAAGACCTGAAATACAACGGTGAGAAAACCACCGTAGAAATTGGCGATAATACCACCATACGTGAATTCGTTACAATCAATCGCGGTACCACCGACCGGGGAAAAACCGTGGTAGGAAATAATTGTCTGATTATGGCCTACAGCCACATCGCACACGATTGTATCATAGGAAATAATTGCATTCTCAGTAACAGTGTTCAGGTTGCTGGTCACGTAACCATCGGAGATTGGGCCGTTGTGGGTGGGGTAAGTGCCGTTCACCAGTTTGTACAAATCGGACAACATGCATTCGTTGCAGGAGGTAGTCTCGTTAGTAAAGATGTTCCACCCTATATCAAAGCTGTCCGCAACCCCCTAAGCTATGGTGGTGTAAACAGCGTTGGTCTGAAAAGACGTGGTTTCCCCCTGAACCAGATCAATCACATTCTCGATGTTTATCGAACTATTTATAACAAGGGATTGAATACATCCCAGGCCCTCGAATTCATTGAAGAAGAACTTCCTGCCACCGACGAACGCGACGAGATAGTGACATTTGTGAGAGAAAGCGGCAGGGGCATCATCAAACGCTATGTGAAAGGTGCTTCGGATGATGAATAATACAGACGCCTGCATAGGTTTTAACTGCCCGGCATGACATCACCCGCTATTCCATTGAATACTCCCAGCGAACAGACTGAAAAGAGCTGCTCCATCCTGCTTTCCCATGCAGGAAAAAAATACAACCGGGAGTGGATCTTTCGTCAACTAACCTTTCAGTTCAAATCGGGTAAATCTTATGCCATCACCGGTCCGAATGGTAGTGGTAAAAGCACCTTGCTGCAATGTATCGCCGGCGCCAGCTTGCTGAGCGATGGCACCTTGACTTATTCGGTAAAAACCAACGAGCCAATACCCGATGACCAGGTTCATACCTTTCTTTCTATGGCTGCACCCTACCTGGAATTAATTGAGGAAATGACACCACTGGAATTTCTGCATTTTCACCTGCAATTCAAACCCCTACTACCCGGAACTACCCCAACAGAAATGCTGCAAGTGGCAGGCTTAGCGGCAGCTGCAAAAAAACAGATTCGCTATTTCAGCAGCGGCATGAAACAAAGACTGAAATTATTGCAGGCCTTTTATTCTGATGTGCCGGTCATACTGCTCGATGAGCCCTGCACCAACCTCGACCGTAATGGATTCGAATTTTATAAAACATTGTGTGAGGGCCCGGGGAAAAACAGACTCACCATCATTGGCAGTAACGACCCGGTAGAAACAGAACACTGCACCGGTCGAATTCACTTACCCGATTATCGCTGATAACAGCGGCACTTACCTTCTGCTGGCAATCAATAAATTCAGATCAGTAAACTTCAAATCGAATTGTTCGCTGATATAAAAATCAGTCAGCGCACCGCGGAATATATATACCCCTTCACGCACATGCAACTGGTGCCAGATCATTTCTTCCAAACCACCCTCATCACTGATTTCGAGTATCAAAGGCATCAGCACGTTGCTGATGGCCTGACTTGCAGTGCGGGCAAAACCACTGGGTATATTGGGCACCCCATAATGTATCACCCCATGCTTAATGCGAATCGGATTTTCATAACTCGTTAATTCACTGGTTTCAAAACATCCACCCCGGTCAATTGCCACGTCAATGATTATACTTCCCTCGCGCATGGCAGCCACCATGGCCTCGGTGACTACCACCGGTGCCCGACCTACCTCATTGCTTAACGCACCCACCGCCACTTCACAGGTTTTAAGTTGTTTGGCAAGTATCTTAGGTTCCAGCACACTGGTCCATATTCTCTGGCCTAAATTATTTTGTAATTGCTTCAGCCGATAGACATTGTTATCAAATACTTTTACAGAAGCACCCAAAGCCAGTGCATTGCGTGTTGCAAATTCACCCACAATGCCCGCACCTATGATCACTACTTTCGTGGGTGGAATACCACTAATACCACCTAATAAAACACCCTTGCCCTGGTTGAAGCTGCTGAGGTATTGTCCGGCAATCAACATCACCGCACTACCCGCTATCTCACTCATGCTGCGAACAATTGGGTAGGTGCCACTTTCATCCTTGAAATTTTCAAAACTCAAAGCAGTCACCCGCTTGTCCATCATCTGCGTGATCAGCTCTTTCTTCAATGCAGAAAAATGAACGGGTGAAATAATGGTCTGGTTCATTTGTATCAGCGGCATGTCTTCTTCTACCGGTGGTGCACTTTTCACCAGTATGGGGCAACGAAACACTTCCTGCCGGTCATAAACTATAGTAGCCCCGGCCTCAGCATAATCACGATCAGAGAAATGGCTCGACTCCCCGGCTTTATGTTCCACCGTTACCCGATTACCATTCATAACCAACACACCTACTGCATCCGGCGTAAGTGCTATACGGTTTTCCTGAAAAGCGGTTTCCTTAGGTATTCCTATGTGCAACTTTGTACCCTGGGGCTTTACATCCAATACCTCTTCCTGAGGTTCATATTGAAAAGAAGCGCGGACTGCAGATTTTGTTGCCATGAAAAATAGATTAGGTCAGGAACGTATAAATATAACTTTTTTGTAGCAGAATCATGAGCAATATAGGGCTATTCATCGAACATGCTCAGTCCGTTGACAGCCGGCGCGTGTTAGCATCCACTACGGTCAGGGAAATATGAAAAGTATCTGCAGGTAGCAGGTCTGCTGCTCGCTCAGGCCATTCAATCAGGCATCGCTCATCTCCCCATATCCGATCGTCGACCCCTGCCTGAATAGCTTCCTCCCGATCTTTTAGCCGGTACCAGTCCATATGACAGAGTATCCCTCCATCCGGCAACCGGTATTCATTGATGAGGGAAAATGTGGGACTACTAGCCGGATCTATGACAGACAAAAACCTGCACAGACGCGCAATAAGGGTGGTCTTTCCCGCCCCCATCTGTCCATGCAAAGCCCATACCCGATGCCGCTTCCCCTCGTCCCACAAACGGGCTACAGCCTGATCAAGTTCATCCAACGTAAAAACGATGTCCATACCTCAAAGATACACGCTGCCGGCGTTTTAACTGGTTTCCTTCATCCATACATCCCGCAGGGCGACATGAATATCGTAACTTTATCGCCACGATCGGGTCCAAACTGAAGTAAAATGATCTCATGGAAAAAGTGAACTGGAAAGTAGGTGGCATGAGCTGCACCAACTGTGCCCTTACCATACAACATTACCTGGAAAAAAAAGGATTGGAGGAGGTTCGGGTGAACTTCATCGGTGGCGAAGTAAGCTTTGACAATAACCAGCTGATTCCACCGGCAGAACTGGTGAGTGGCATTCAATCATTGGGTTACCAGGTACTGAATGGACCCCAAGATCAGGAGTCACCCCGGGGTTTCCGTTTAAACAATCACTTACATCGTTTTTTGTTTTGCCTTGTTTTCACGTTACCCTTACTGGTACACATGATACCCGGTGTGCACATACACTGGCTGATGGATCCGATTGTTCAATGTTTGCTGACACTTCCTGTATTGGTTGTCGGTATGAATTTCTTTGGCAAGAGTGCATGGAAATCAATGACGAAGGGCATTCCCAACATGAATGTGCTCATCACACTGGGAGCACTGGCCGCGTTTGGATATAGTCTTTATGGCACAATAGCCGGCAAGGGCCCTACCTTTCAATTTTATGAAACCACCGCAACCATTCTCACCCTGGTTTTTCTGGGGTATTGGCTGGAAGATAAATCGGTGGAATCTACCCAGCGGGCTCTGAAAGAACTGGCAAAAGAGGAGAAGATCATGGCAAATATGATCGCCTTCGATGACCAGCACCAGGAACATATATTCCCCGTTGAAAGCAGTCAGCTCAAAACGGGCGACCTGCTCCTCATTAAGTCGGGTGAAAAAGTTCCTGCCGATGCAAAAATTCTTTGGGGAGAAGCCGGCATTGATGAATCACTCATCAGCGGGGAAAGCTTACCGGTACAAAAGAAAATGAATGATTTACTGATTGGCGGAAGTGTGGTAGTCAATGGCACCCTAAAAGCTTATGTGACCGCAACCGGCAATGCCACTGTCTTGTCGCAAATTTTGCGGCTGGTGAAAGATGCCCAGACCAATAAACCACCCATACAATTGCTGGCAGATAAGATCAGCGCCGTTTTCGTTCCTCTCGTGATCATTATTGCATTGCTTACCTGGACCATCAACTTCTGGCTAGTAGACCTTAGCTTGGGGGCTTCCTTGTTGCGTGGTATTGCTGTGTTGGTGATCTCTTGTCCCTGTGCCATGGGACTGGCAACACCGGCAGCAGTGGCAGCAGGTTTGGGTAGGGCTGCCCGCAATGGGATACTCGTAAAAAATGCGGCCAGCATGGAATTGTTCCAACACCTTCGCCAGGTAGTTTTTGATAAAACAGGCACCCTCACCACAGGTGGATTTGTCATCAAAGAATTTCAGGCGCGCGAAGAAGGATTCCAGCAGCTTTTCGGAAATGATACCATGCCGGGAACAGAAGAAAGAAATAGCATGCTGAAAAAGTGGGCGTTTTCGCTGGAGAAATATTCCAATCATCCCCTGGCAGTGGCGGTGACCAGAGAATGGAAAGGGAAAGAGGAGCTGCGCTGGAACAACATCGAAGAACTAAAAGGCATTGGTATTCGCGGTATCGATAAGCAGGGAGATGAATACAGGGCGGGTTCCTACGAATTAGTGAAAGAACAGACCGCCGATGACACACATAACATCTACATAACCAGGAATGGTATTTGGGTGGGATGGATTGACCTGGCCGATGAGATCAGACCGGAAGCAGCGCAAGTTATCAATCAACTCAGGCAGGCAGGTTATAAAACCATCTTACTCAGCGGTGACCGGAAATTCAAATGCCAACAACTGGCAGAAGAACTGGGTATAGAAGAATGGTATGGCGAACAGCGTCCCGAACAAAAACTGGAACGCATAGAAGCGCTGAATGCCATTGCACCGGTAGCCATGGTCGGTGATGGCATCAATGATGCACCTGCTTTGGCCAAAGCCACCATTGGTATTTCTGTGGGTAATGCAGCACAGATTGCCATGCAGAGTGCCCATATTGTTTTAATGAACAATGGTCTAAAAAATCTTCCCCTGGCACTGGGTGTTGGAAAAGCCACCTACCAAACGATTCGGCAAAATCTTTTTTGGGCCTTTGCGTATAACATCATTGCTATTCCCATGGCTGCAGTGGGTATGTTGAGTCCGGCCCTCAGCGCCTTAGCCATGGGCCTCAGCGATGTGGTACTGGGTATCAATTCAGTTCGATTGCTGACACGAAAAATTACGTAAGTTACCGGTGTCAACCGACAGATGGAAGCCCATGAATACTCCGCAAACCCTGCTTACGCGCTTCTTTCATCACCAGCAATTCAGGCCTTCGCAACTGGCTATTATTGAATCGGTGTTGGAAGGAAATGACACACTCGCGTTGTTGCCTACCGGTGGCGGCAAATCCATCTGCTTTCAGATTCCTGCCCTACTCAAATCAGGGGTATGCCTTGTAATCAGTCCGTTAATCGCCCTAATGAATGACCAGGTTGCCCGCTTGCAAGAAAAAAAGATGGCAGCAGCAGCGCTGCACAGCGGCCAAAGCAGAGAGGAAATGGAAGAATTGCTGATGCAAGCCACAGCGGGTGAACTCAAATTTTTATACGTTTCACCGGAAAGAATCCACAGCGAATTGTTCCTGGTATACCTCGAACAGATGCAGGTCTGCCTCCTGGTTGTAGATGAAGCACATTGTGTATCACAATGGGGGTATGACTTCAGACCGGCTTACCTGCGCATTGCTGCGTTGCGTGCTTACCTGCCGGATGTGCCATTGATCGCCCTCACAGCTTCAGCCACCCCGGCGGTAAGGGAAGATATCCTGCTGCAACTGAAGATGCCAAAAGCAGCTCGGTTCATCAATTCTTTCTACAGAAGCAACCTGCATTACCAATGCCTGCCGGTAGAAGCCACCGACGGCATCCTGCTTACCCTGCTGAAAGAAAAGACGGGCAGTGCCATAGTTTATTGCAGCAGCAGAAAACAAACCCACCACATAGCGAACTGGTTACAACTGAATCAAATTAGTGCGGCTCCGTACCATGCCGGATTAAAACAGGAAGAAAGAAATAAAAATCAGACGGACTGGATTAACAATCAGGTACGGGTAATGGCTGCCACCAATGCGTTTGGCATGGGCATCGACAAACCTGATGTAAGACTGGTCATACACCTTGCAGCACCGGAATGTGTTGAACACTATTACCAGGAAGCCGGACGAGCCGGCAGAGATGAACAACCTGCCGATGCCATCCTACTTGTGACACCGAACCAGGTTCAACGCTTGGAGGAACTTGCCGAACAAAAATTTCCTTCCATCGATACGATTAAAAATATCTACCGCGATCTGGCAGGCTTCTTACAAATACCGGCAGGAACCGGGGAAGGACAAACCTTTGATTTTGATCTGCAACTTTTCTGCACCCGTTTTCACCACGCCCCACTGCTGGTGATAAATGTACTGGACCTGCTCGAAAAAGAGGGTCATGTAAGATACAATACCAGCATATACAAACCTGCTAAACTGGTTTTTACCACCGACCGGCTGACTGTACGTTCACTCGACCAATTGTACCCCGATTATTCGCCCCTGCTGCAGGCACTCCTGAGAACCTATCCCGGTATACTTGATTATAGGGTAACTATTTATGAAGAACAGTTGGCCAGACTGAGTGGGATGTCATCCACCCTTGTCAAAGAGCAACTCAAAAAGCTAACCGAACTGGGTATAGTTGCATACAGACCCTCCAATGAATCACCACAAATTCATTTCCTGCTCAACAGGGCCACGGCAGCATTTCTGTATATTGATCTTGACAGGTATTTTGCGCGAAAAAAAGCATTTACCGATCGAGTGCATTCGATGATTCAATACATCACCAACAAAGCAAGTTGTCGCAGTCGCATGCTTCAAAATTATTTTGGTGAAAGCACCGCAGCAGACTGCCAACAATGTGATGTATGTCTCAGAAAGCATAAAAAAGTACAGCGCGATTTATTCCCGGAGTTATTTCAAAAAATAAATGTGCTACTACAAAAACCTATGTCTGTTGAAGAACTGATGGAGCAGTTTGCAGGAGAAGAAAAAAAACAGGCCTTAGAGACCCTCCACCGGCTGTTACAGGAAGAGGTAATCATTCGAAATGAGCTAGGACTGCTTTGCCGAAAATAATGCAGCAACCTGCAATGCCTCATTACATTTCCTCTTCCCGCTCCAACAATAAAATGGCGCCCTGGGGAACGATGAAGTATTTCTCCCCCTCGTAAATAACTTCCGTGGCTCCACTCACCAAAAAGATGGCCAGGTCACCTTCCCTGGCTTGCAGAGGAACATATTTAACACTCTCCTCTTCCGTTTTCCAGGGCTCGTCTTCTACCGGCATGGGAATGGCATAGCCCGGACCGATTTTAATGATTTTTCCCTGCTGTACTTTTTCTTTTTCTTGTACCCCGGGTGGCAGGTATAAGCCGCTGGAAGTCTTCTCATCCGGACTGGAAGGACGTATCAGCACCCGGTCACCTATTACAATGAGTTTCTTGAACTTGTTATCGGAAGTAAGCAGCATAGCTTGATGATTTGAGGTTACAAAAATACGAGATTCATAGCTGGCCAAGGTCCTACCGGGGCGGGAAAGGAACGTACCGGGGCGGCACGATTTTTGTGTTTTTAACAAAACATTGGAATTGAGTGGGGGGTTTTGGCATTGTTTTATCTTTATTTCACGTTAAATAACATTTATATGGAAGCAAAAAAGACCAAGATCCTCCTTTGCGAAGACGATGCAAACCTGGGTATGGTATTAAAAACCAACCTGGAACTGAACGATTTTGATGTTACCCTGGAAAGGGATGGTCGTTTAGGACTGGCCGCTTTTCAGCGGGAGCGTTACGATCTGTGCCTCCTCGATGTGATGATGCCCAACATGGACGGATTCACTTTGGCTGAAGAGATCAGAAATGTTGACCCGGATATTCCGCTGTTCTTCCTTAGTGCTAAAACCATGAAAGAAGATATCATTCAAGGATACAACCTGGGTGCTGATGATTATATCACTAAGCCCTTTGATTTTGAAGTGTTGATGCTCAAAATCAAAGCGATTCTGAAAAGAAATGAGGAGCAGAATCGCGTGAATGAGAACATTGAGTTCGACATGGGTAAGTTTCATTTCAATCCCAAGCTGCGTGAACTGAAACACGATAGCCATACACAAACCCTGTCACCTAAGGAAAATGATTTACTGAAAATGCTGGCTGAGCATAAGAATGACTTATTGCCGCGCGAGAAAGCATTGAAAAAAATCTGGGGCAGCGATACTTATTTCAACGGACGGAGTATGGATGTATACATTGCGAAGCTCCGCAAGTATCTAAAAGATGATACCAACATTGAGATCGTGAATATCCATGGCAATGGATTCCGCCTCGTTGCGCCTTAGTATTTCTTAGGTAAAGAGATCGGGTTGTAAGCCGCCGGGTTGCGCCCTGCCAATATGGGTATAGGCCTTGGCAGTGGCTTCCCTTCCCCTGGGTGTGCGTTGCAGGAAACCTTCCTGTATTAAAAAGGGCTCGTACACTTCTTCAATCGTACCTGATTCCTCGCCGACAGCAGTGGCAATAGTGGTAATTCCCACCGGCCCCCCTTTGAATTTATCAATGATAACAGACAGTATACGGTTGTCCATTTCATCGAGACCATGTTCATCTACATTCAGTGCCTTGAGTGCGTGACGGGTAATACCGAGGTCGATGGTACCATCGTTCAGCACCTGCGCAAAATCGCGCACCCGACGAAGCAGACTATTAGCGATACGGGGTGTTCCCCTGCTTCTGCCGGCAATTTCAGCAGCAGCTTCCGGAGAGATACGCACTTGTAGAATATCTGCACTGCGGTGAATGATTTTTTGTAAAACAGGTGCCGGATAGTATTCCAGGCGCGACTTGATACCAAAACGGGATAGCAGAGGTGCGGTTAATAAGCCGCTCCTTGTTGTTGCGCCTACCAGTGTAAACGGATTCAGGTTGATTTGAATGCTGCGCGCATTGGGACCGGAGTCGATCATGATATCAATGCGAAAATCCTCCATGGCAGCGTAGAGATATTCCTCTACTACTGTGCTCAGGCGATGGATTTCATCGATGAACAATACATCATTGGGTTGCAGGTTGGTAAGCAATCCTGCCAGATCACCCGGCTTTTCGATAACGGGACCGGAGGTCTCGCGGATGTTGACGCCGAGTTCATTGGCGACAATGCGACTCAGGGTAGTTTTTCCGAGTCCGGGAGGACCATGAAAAAGGATGTGGTCGAGTGCTTCACCACGTAATTTAGCGGCCTTGATGAAAATAATCAGGTTTTCGATGAGTTGCGGCTGACCGGAAAAATCGTCGAGTTCCCGCGGTCGGATAGCATTTTCGAATTCCTGCTCAGCGGGGTTCAATGAGGCGCCGGGTGTATGGAGAAGGTCAGACATTGATTCAAAACTACTAAATCCATTTCAACTACCTTTGGTAAAATTCAACAGGGATGAACAAAGTTGCGCTCATAGCGGGTTCCAGCGGATTGACCGGAGGTTTTTTATTAGAGATGTTGTTGGCAGCGCCGGAGTACCGGGAAGTAATAGCGTATGTAAGAAAGCGTTCAGGACTTCAGCATCCCAAGTTAAGGGAGGTAGTGATGGATTGGGATCAATTAGATGCGCCCGTGCCGGCGGATGATGTTTTTTGTTGTTTAGGAACTACCATCAAAAAGGCAGGTTCTCAGGAAGCTTTTCGAAAGGTTGATTATGATTATCCACTGCATTTGGCAGAGCTACAATTGCAGGGTGGCTCACAGAAGTTTTTATTGGTCTCGGCCATTGGTGCAGATGCCCAATCTTCCATCTTTTATAGTCGGGTGAAAGGGGAACTCGAAGAAGCATTACAAAAAACAGGGTACAAGTGTGTACAGATTTTCCGGCCCTCATTTATTGCGGGGCATCGCAAGGAATCGAGGCCGGGCGAGCGCATCGGATTAGCCATTTTCTCTTTTCTATCTCCGCTGTTTATCGGACCGCTGAAAAAATATGCGCCCATTCCGGCAGAACACATTGCTCGAGCTATGTACAGGGCAGCGCAGAAAAACAATGCAGGTAATTTTATGTATGATTCTGCGGAGATAGATGCAATGGGAAGGGCGTAATCTTTCCGCAGTTCTAAGGGGAAGTATGTCCATCTCTGGCAGAGAAAATAGGGCGACAAAAAGGGAAAGAGATAAACTTGTTCCTGTAAAATATATCCGCATCTTTCAGAAGTGTATTCCTTTTAATTAAGCCCACAGAAGCAAAAGCACCAAATCCGGATAATTTTACTTATCAGATAAATACAGCTTTTATCTAATTAATGTTGAATACTTCAAGTGTATTCTAAATAATAAAATCCAAATAATTATCCTGATCAATTTTTTGAAAACCTGCTTCCGGATAGGCTGACTTGAAAGCTAAAGGAATTTTAGCTTTGCTATCCTTGCTATATTTTATTTCATACGCATTCAAAAAATTATTTTTCAATTCGATTAAATCAATTTCTCGTTGTTGAAAATTTCGCCAGAAATACATCTTGCTACCTGCTTGATTATAGGAGTTATATTTAATCCTCTCGGAGATAATATAGTTTTCCCAAAGCATACCGATATCAGTTCTTATTGAAATTGGCCGAAAATCGTTGATAACTGCATTTCTTATTCCATTGTCATAAAAATACCATTTCACACCTTTTGAAATTTCCTTTCGGTGATTGGTACTATATGAGGGCAGCTTGAAAAGAATGAATACTTTTTGCAAAAGATCAAGATAATTTTCAACCGTAATTTTATTCATACTTAGTTGACTGGCAATTTCATTATAAGAAACCTCCGATCCAATCTGAAATGCTACTAATCGCAACAAATCCATCAACTTATACGACTGTCTGATACCAGAATAGGATAAAATATCTTTCAACAGATACGAGTTGATCAATTCTCTTAGATATTGTTCCTTTTCTTTCCTGGTTTGAATATGAAAAATTTCGGGGTAACTACCAATAACCAATCTTTCGTCTAAATCTGCTTGTGCCTGTAAAGGATTATTTCCCAACTCTAATTGAGCAATGGGATATAAATTATAGGAGTAGTTTCTTCCCGTTAAAGGCTCACCGGAAGCATTTACTAAGTCTAATGAGGAAGAACCAGTTGCTATAATTGTTAAATGGGGTTGACTATCAATCATTAACTTCATTATAGAACCGATTTCCGGAATCGCTTGTGCTTCATCAATCATCAACAAGTCCGTATCATTAATTAATTGCTTATAGTTGGCTACTGATCTCTTCTTCAGAATTTCCTGCACATCAAAATCTTCTCCGTTAAGGAGCATTTTTTTCCCCGTATATTTTTTACTTACGCTATTAATCAAATAGGTTTTTCCTACACGCCTTGTGCCTAAAATCAAGATTACTTTATTGGTTCCAATTTTGCTGATAACCGCATCTTCCAATTTTCTATGTATAAACATTTATATCTATGTTTACTTAAAAATACTAAATTTTGTCATTATAATGACATTATTATATTTATTTTAGTCATTTAAATGACATTTTTACATAAAAATGATAAATAAAGCTTGATTCAGACAAAACGCAACATGCTAACTGTCTTAACCCCAAGGAAGCAAAAGTGCCGGGTCGGGACAATTTCGCAGATACTGTTCCCGCTCACTCCACTTGCATACACCGGGGTAATCACCCATATATCCCTCCATATCCACTATACATTGAAAATGTAGATGCGGTGGCCAACCACCATTCTCAGCAGGAATACCCAAAGCTCCAATCACCCGGACTGTTTCTACTTTATTTGAAATTTTTATTCAATTTTTGGCAACACATTTTTCTGTAGTAATAGAAATATAATATTTGCAGAAAATAATAATATAACAGCTGCTGCCAGATATAAATAAGGTTCTGGATATTTAAATCAAGCTGCTGATACTATATTTATTAATTATAATAAAATAAGAGTCGCATCCTCACAAGAGTATATTTCTTAGATTATTTTACATGAAATGGCACATGCAACATGACCTGTAACTCCAAATGATTCAGCTGATTTGGGCTTCATAAAATAAATGCCCATATTTTGAATATCTTTTAGATAATCAAAGTATTTGTTAGCAACTAATCCAGTTTGAGCCAAACTTATATGTAATATTTTTTCTTTTTTATAGATAACTAGTTAATCCTTTTAATGTAAAGATTTGATTCAATTCTACTCTCATAGTTATACACTTCTTTAAATAAAAAATGGCATGATTTTGTTTGAAAGAGAGCAGGAGTATTATAGGATTTAGAAAATCTCTTTTACTCTCATGATACTATATCATATGAAATTGAAGAAATAAATTGATTTATTGATGAAATAATCATTACTATACCGAGTTTGAATTGTCAGCTATATAGGGAAATAAAATTCGCTGAAAGGAATACGCCGTAATCCAACCAACTAGTGCCGATCCAAGTACCAAAAAAACAGATCTTAAAAAGACGGTATCAAAATGAACAAACCCTCCAAGAGATAAAAGAAATATTATGCAAAGCATGACACTTATGAGAGATCCCAGACGCAAAAAATTAGCTTTATAATAACTATTATTCTTTAAAAATAAATAAGAGATAAGAATGCAAAATGATAATAGAATTAAGAAGATAAAACAAGCATAGAAGTCATGAAGAAAATGAGTTGTATAATCATAAAATGTTACACCCTGTAAACCACTATTATCTATATTAATAAAATAAATTAAAAAATTAGTGTAAAAGACCATGATAAGAGCTATCACAATAAGCTTAAGCAATAAAATGATTATTTTATAAAATAACTTAATTAGCATCCTAATTTCTTTTTAAGTTGTTCATATGTGATTTTTCCCTGCAGATATTCTTTTACAATTTCCCAATTGGGTCTTTGAATTATGATTTCACTAGGATTAAACTCGGCAACACCAAATCCTTTATTTATGAAATTCGCAAAATTTAATTGAATATTACTCCATAATTTATCTGCATTTTCAAACCCCCTTAATGGACGATTTCCATATTCAAAAATATAATCATGAGTCCTATCTACTGCTGAAGTATAAAATATATATTCACCGGTGGCACGCGGGTCTTCGAAAATACCAAATTCCCGATGACCTGCTACAGGATGCTCAAAATCCAAAGGAGTTTCCATAGTCGTAAATTTAAAATAGTGTCTTTCAGCATTTGGTAATTTAGAATTCTGATAATCCGAGATGATAACAGATCCATCATTCATCATATCAATGTGAATGAGTGACCCTTCGCAATCTTTAAAATCCTTATTAAATTGATTGCTATCATCAAAATAATTGTCTTTATAAGGCATAAATTTTACATCGATATCACTTGAAATAAATGAATTTATATTTTTTCGAAAGCTTTCTAATAAATCTTTTGGTGATATCCCTAAGGGTAATTTCTTAATTCGAATTGGGAAATAATCACAGTTTACAACAGTACCATATCCTTTTGCTAAAGATTGAATGTTGAAATTATCTACAAACCAATTTGCAGATACTGAACGAATAAAATTTATACGTTCAACTATCTGATTCGGCACTTGAAATTTAGCTATTCTTGGAAAAATAGGTCCACTACCATCACCAATATTTAAATTACTTACTGTATTACAATCAAAAAGCTCAAATGGATTTTGTGCTATTCTGTTTTTTAAATCTTCAATACGATATTTTATATAGGGGCTCTCTAAGGATCCTTTCCAACCCGGCTTTAGTCCATCATCATTGGAGGGAGGTGCAGGGCCGTCATTATTGCCGGAACCACCTTGGTTATTCCCAAATCCATTGCCGGGAGAAGGCAAAACACCACCACTCGGTGGTGATCCGGGTAACATAGCAGCAAAACATCTTTGTGAGTATACTGGTGTTACAGTTAGACTCTGACAAAGTGGACAACCAGTTAGATGATCACACTGCCCCCCCGTGTAACCTTTTTCAGGATTACAATCTCCAAGTGGTTTCCAGCAATAGCTTATATAAAAATCCCAAATACCTTGGCATAAAGTTTCAAATGACCAATAGTAGTCTTTTCTTACTGATGAACTATCTATATTACCTAGCCGTACCAAATGCGCCTTGTAATTTCGAACTCTGAAAATTGTTGTATCAATAATTTCAAATTCATCATAACCATTTACTTGCCTGTCTAGAAACATAAAAAATACTGCCATATCTTCTGCCAATGCTGTCGAGGTTGCTGTTCTATACTTCGTATACTGCCAGTCGCATAAATAACTGATAGTCGTGTCTCCCTTATCTGTTTTGATAAACATAGCAGCATTTACATGATTCTCTGTGTCTCGCACAAATGGAATGATATAATTCGTTGCAGAATCCTGACCTCCGGTACTAACCGTAGAATTTGTAGCCACCCTACCACTACTATTACTCAAAAATGAATACTTGACCAATTTATCCCACCGTGGAAACCCAATTCGCTCTACGGTCTTAGTAATAAAATCGTTCTTCTCATTTAATCTGCTGAGATAATCAATCAACTGTTTTTCTTCCGTTGAATTTGTCCTATGCTCATTAAAGAAACGTTCAGCAATAATTTCCGGTGGTATACTTACGCCCGCTTGTTCCTTGCGGCAAGAAAAAAGAAATACAACAAAAAAGAAAGTTAACCACGCTTTATAACCAAAATGTCCTTTCAACATTTGGTGCGGAGCGGTGTGGTGTGGTGTGGTGTGGTGTGGTGTGCATATAGGTGATTTAAAAATTTAAAAAAATATGTACATACTTCATTGACAATTTTGACTTTTTTATTGTGCGCATTTTTACCCCCAACTCTTTCCGTTTTTTTTTCACGAATCAAATAAAAGGGAAATTCCAATACCAGACAATTGCGGAAATCCGTAATTTTTGAACGGGAGACCCTTATAACGGATTGATTATCAATAAAACGATTTAGTGTTTCTTATCACTCTTAAATTTGAGGAACTCTATGGTACAAAAAATTTCCGGTTGCGGGTGATTATTTCACTGCTGATTATTGCTAAAAAATGCAGTGAAAAATGAAAACAATCGTGATGAATTTTTTAAACCCAAATTGCTTAGCAGTTTACATTCTTTCGCCGGATAGTCTACTGAATATAATGAAGGCACTATTCGGATTGAAAGTGTCATATGCATTACAATGATGCATATTGATAACAGCAATTTTCTTTCATGCAACAAAGTCATCCTCCCATGGCGGAGAGACTTTCAGGAGATAAAAAAAATGCAGGTAATTTTATGTACGATTTTGCAGAGACAGATACGATGGGAAAATCAATTTGATTTCAGGTACTACTCCCAGTCTAATAACTGTATAGGGTCGGGACAATTTCGCAGATACTGTTCCCGCTCACTCCACTTGCAGACACCGGGATAATCACCCATATATC
>Ga0208853_1000017_pt1 | contig 42917 bp, 37 predicted proteins | sample LakMenEpi03Oct11_FD_150667 | JGI IMG/M metagenome (GOLD analysis project Ga0208853, IMG submission 150667) | Freshwater microbial communities from Lake Mendota, WI - 03OCT2011 deep hole epilimnion (SPAdes) | ecosystem: Environmental > Aquatic > Freshwater > Lake > Epilimnion/Euphotic zone ... | reverse complement strand
CACAAGTGACAGCCAGTTCTTGAGTAGATAGTTACTTTTTTCATCTAACTCCCAGATTAGATACTTTTTATAAGGTAGAAAGTATCGCTGATTATAAGCTTAGGGTGTTAATCTATCTTATGCGCATTAAATCCTTTCTCACCGCAATAGTAATAGCGCTCTCAGTTAACCTTTTCCCAATATCAAATGCCATATCTCTTGAGATAAAAGTTGCACCAGCTGGTTGGGTTTCACTTTATGCTTCCGATACAGGAAATTTCACGCCATCAGTGCCAAGAGTTTTTTCGGCTAATCTAGAGAAAAAAAGTAATTTTCTACCAATTTATAATAATGTCCCAGATGTAGCCAGACAGGCAGTACAAGCTGCAATAGATATTTGGTCTGAGAATTTTGTTTCATCTGTTCCCATAAATGTAAATATCACTTGGAGCAAACCGGTTAATAATTCTGTTTTGGCCTCAGCAAGTGCTAAGAATGTATTCGCAAACTTCAATGGTGCACCTGATAGAACTCTTTATTACACATCAGCTTTAGCAAATGCATTAGCTGGTAGAGATTTAGATCTTAATGATGTTGAGTTAGAAATCGATATTGCATCAACTGCCAATTGGTATTTCGGAATTGATGGAAATTGTCCACCTAGAAGTTATGACCTCGTCTCAGTAATTCTGCATGAGATGGCACATGGACTTGGATTTATGTCTGGTAGTTATTACGACCAGGCAAGTGGTGAAGGAAGAATTCTGCAGCCAACACCATTTGATGCATACGCTCAACTTCCCGATGGTAGGCGGTTAGTTGATATGCCCTCACCCTCACTTGAAGCTGGCAAAGCAATAACTTCAACTTTGTATTGGTCTGGTGCGAATGGTGTTAAGGCTAATAATGGCGTGAAGCCACTTCTTTATACTCCAGCAATTTATGAACGGGGCTCATCAGTTAGTCACTTAGATGAAAAGACTTTTTCTAACTCTGGTGAAAATGCTGCAATGACACCAAATTTAGATGCCGGTGAAGTATTTCATTTACCTGGCTCTATTGTGCTGGCTATATTTGAAGATTTAAGACAAAAACCACCTGCTGGAAAAGTAACTGGTGTTCCAGATTCACCACAGAATGTAAAGGCGTTTGTGAGTGATAAAAGTGCAATCATTAAATTTGATCCACCACCAAATTTTAGGTTTGCCCAAATAGATAATTACACTATTGAAAATTTACAAACTGGAGAAGTCACTACCGCAACTGAAAGCCCAGTAGTTATGACTGGTCTGAAAAATGGTAGTAAATATGTATTCTCAGTTTCTGCGGTAAACAGCGGTGGTTCATCGGTGGCAATAAAGAGCAATCAGGTAATTCCAGAAGCTGCGTGGAAAAGCAGTATTGTCGATAAGAATGCAGATGCTAAATATTTAGCTCGAGCTATATTTGCAGGAAAGCCAGTAGTTGCCTATACCGATAGCAAAACTGGTGATCTAAAGCTAGCCACCTTCAATAACAAGTGGATTATCTCGGTAGTTGATGGCAACAGCGTAAATTTAGGCCGAACCCAGAATAATGTTGCTGGCTATATTTCGATGTGTACTTCTAAAGAAAATAACAAAGATTTACTACATATTTTTTATACAGATTTAACAGATAAAGATCTTAAATACGCTTTATATGATGGCAAAAAATGGAAGTACGAAATAGTTGATGGAAATGGCGAGCGTGCACAAGATTACAAAGAAGTAGTTAGAGTCCGTGGAGCTTCAGATGTATCAATTTCTAATGCATGCGCCGTTACTAGTGATGGTGTTCAGGTTTTTTACCGAGATGAATCACAAGGAATTTTACTAGGAGCAGTTAAGCAAGGTAACGAATGGATATATGAAATTGTGGATGGCGAGAAAGATACTGAGAACAGAACAACTGGAGATGTTGGTTTTCACTTAAAAGCATCTGTTAAGGGAGATCGGGTACATCTTATTTATGATTCAGTAAAAGGTTTTGATGCAGAAAAAAATGTGACTAGAGGTGAAATTAGATACGCTACCCGAAGTAGTGCATCTTCACTTGACTGGGAGTATAGAAACTTAGATCTACCAAGTGATCGAGTTTATGCGGCAGGTTTTGATGTTGCAGTTTACAACTCTACAAAGGGAGTTGAAGTTGGCTGGTTTACAGCTGGGGGCGCATTATTCCCAAATCCTGATTCATTAAAGTATCAAGAATTAGATTCATTAACACCCAAATCAATCCAACCTAATTCTCATGGAACTCCCAACTCTCCTATTTCAATAGATTCGAAATCTATTTTATTTAGTTGTGAACTAAGGCTTTGTGCTTTAAATAAATCAAATAACTTAACCACTTTGATTTCAAAAGGAAGTATTCAAAAAGGTGGAAAGAGTGAGTGGATAACTGTAAATAAAATCAGATACGCCATTGCTGGCGTATCTGGAAAACTAACTTTGTTTAAATCTTAAATACTATTTTGCGTTACGTCGTTGAATTCTAGTTTTCTTAAGTAGTTTTTTATGTTTCTTTTTTGCCATGCGCTTGCGACGCTTCTTAATTACTGAACCCATTTTGCTCCTTAAAGTTTTTACCTGATGGGATAAGTTTACTGGTTAATCAATACTAAACCAAAACTTTTACCCGAGTCGGTTATCAAAACTGTCCCAATTTCTGAATCTGTATCAATAGCGACCGCTGGGGCAGATAAAGTATAGGAAGAAATTATCTCTCCCTTTTTCCCAAACTCTAAAACCACCGGAGTTGCAACTTTAGGTTTCCACTTAGGAATTCCCTTGATTACACCGGTGGAAATAAATGAGGCCCAAGAGTTTTTACCTACCGCTACTAGCGCCGATGACCTACTTAAATAGCGAACATTCCATACCGGTTTACTTAATGCTGAAAATTTAGTAATTGCTGCCTCTGACCTATTTGAATAGCTAACTCTGCCACCTTGGAACAATCCAGAATCTATCGAGTCCCAACTTCTGCTGGTGCTCTTTAATGTTGCTCTTGCAACTTGCTGTACTAATCCTAAATCTGAAATTCTTAAAGTTATTGCATCCACCTTGCCAATTGGTTTAGCTTTTAAGATTTGATCACTACTACTACCTACCGCTGTGAAACTAGAATCTTTATTGATTATGGCAGAATTTATCTGCGTAAATTTGCTACCTATTTTTATGATTTCAGAAAAAACACCAGTTTTAGATACTGAAATATAGAAGCCTTTAGTTAAGGATTTTTCATAAATATTTCCAAAGAGTACTAAATTGCCATTAGCTACAAATATTTTATTGGGTAACACAACAGCATCTGTACTGTATTCAAAAGTATTGATTATTATCCCAGTACTACTAACCTGCCAGATCTTAATTTTGTTAATAGGTGTAGGAGTTTGAGGTGCTGGTGTAATTGGGACATTGTCTGGATTTAAAACATTAGGCGGATTTACCGGTGTTGCCTGGGAGGAATAAGTATTGCTTGCGCCAACAACCCAAATGCTGCCTTCTTGATCGGCAGTTAAAGCTGTTGCGATTTCATTAGTCTCAGAACCTAACCTTAAACTCCAGTTTTGAACTCCACTTGTAGAATAACTTGTTATAAACCCATCACTTAATCCATTTAGTTGTCCAGGTATCCAGTTAGAACTAATTGATTCTGTAGTCCCAGCTAAGAAAATATTATTATTTTTTACCAAAACTTCTCTAACTTGATCATTAGCTAAATATGGAAGCTCAAATAATGTTTTAGTACTTTTTATTGAAACTGCGGATGCAGTATTTGGAAATACCAATAATAAAATTAAAGATAGAGATAAAACTTTTTTCAAGCCAGCTCCTGCGACCTCTTTTTAGCAGCTGTCATTGCTTCATTAATAATGTCATCTAGCTTTTTCGTTGAGAACACTTCTAGTGCTGCAGCTGTGGTTCCATTTGGGCTAGTTACATTTTTTCTTAAAGTTGCTGCATCAATTCCACTTTCTTGTAGCATTGCTGCAGAGCCAACAATTGTGCCGATTGCAAGCTTTGTAGCAATTTCTTCACTTAAGCCGAGTTTGACACCAGATTTAATCATTGACTCAACAAAACTAAAAAAGTATGCAGGTCCTGAGCCACTTACTGCTGTAACAGCATCTTGTTGCGACTCGTCTACTTCAAGCACCAAGCCAGTGCTAGAAAGCAATTCTTTAGTTAAATCTAAGTCAGCTTTAGTAGCAAAGGATCCAGCCGAAATTACCAACACACCTTTGCCAATTTGGGCAGGAGTATTAGGCATTACTCTGACAACAGGATTTTTTGATTTAAGTAGGGTCTCAATAAATTTACTTGTCTTACCAGCAGCAATTGAAATCACCAATGTATCGTTCTTTAAACTACTACTAATCTCCTTAAGCACATTTTCTAAGTCTTGAGGTTTAACCGAAAGAAATATAACTTCACACTTTTGAGTTATCTGACTTAAGCTCAAATTCTCGACGTTGAACTGGCTTGTAACCTCAGCGGCTCGCTCTAGGTTTTTTTCACTTATATATATTTGGTTTGCCTTGATTGAAGAACTTAATAATCCCCTAATCAAAGAGGCGCCCATAATGCCTGCGCCGATGAAGCCAATACTCTTTTTATCAGCGGCCAGGTTCATACTTAAAGCCTACCCAATTAGTCTTTACTCTTGCTTGAGCCTAAACTGCGACTCTATGAAATCTACCAAGAAGTCCAACTCAAAATTATCTAAGAACGAATTCCCCTCAAATTTTGCGCGTGATTGGGTCGAATTTTTAAACCCAGATAATTCTGAGGAATTTTTTAAGTGTGACTTAACCTGGTTAACCTCTTATTGGCAATGTATCTATGGAAATGGCTGTTGTGGGATTGATGCAGATAAACCAAATGCTGGCTGCTGCTCAGATGGCGCCTACTACACAGGGAAAGAGGATGAGGAGCGAGTTTTAAAGGCTGCTAAGAAATTAACTAAATCTGAGTGGCAATTTTATGATCAGGCTCATTTAAAATCAAATAAAAAATTAAATATCAGTGAAATCGGATTAGATAAAGACCGTAAAACTAAAAAGATTGACGGCTCATGTATTTTTCTAAATCGAGTCGGGTATGAAGCTCCTGGTTTTACTGGACGGTTTGGATGTGCATTACACCATTTATCTAATAAGGAAGGCTCTCACCCAGTAGATACTAAGCCTGACATTTGTTGGCAACTGCCACTGCGTAGATATTGGGAAGTAAAAGAAATTGGTGATAAAAAATTTACAGTTGTAGTAATTGGTGAGTATGAAAGATTAGCTTGGGGTGAAGGCGGAGAAGATTTAGATTGGTACTGCACAAGTAACTCAGAGGCTCACATTGGAAAAATTCCGGTTTACCAATCAAGCAAGGTTGAATTAGTGACGATGATGGGTAAATCTGCATACTCTGAACTAGAAAAATTGTGTGACGCTCGAATGGCTGCAATTGCAGCTACTAAAAAAGCGCAAAAAAAGCGCGAATTGCCACTATTTGTAATACACCCAGCGACAAAGGCTGTGCAAGAACAGCGATAGTCAGTGCCAGCCATTAGATTATTGCCATGGCAAAAGCTCCAGCAAAAGATCCCTTTAGATGTGTTGAGTGTGGCTGGAGCGCAACAAAATGGGTTGGTAGATGTGGTGAATGCCAAGCCTGGGGAACAGTTGAAGAAATATCTGCACCTAAAAAACTTTCACTAGTTGCAGGAAATATAACGAGCGCTGCTAGACCAATAGGTGATGTTGATTTAGCAAGTGCAAAAGCCAGATCAAGTGGTGTTGGTGAGTTAGATAGAGTTTTAGGTGGTGGTTTAGTTCCTGGAGCTGCAATATTGCTTGCTGGTGAACCTGGGGTAGGAAAATCAACCTTATTACTAACTGTTGCAGCTGAGACTGCAAAGCAAGGAATTCTTTCACTATATATAAGTGGCGAAGAATCTGCCTCACAAGTACGACTGCGAGCAGAGCGACTTAATGCAATTGATAAAAATTTATGGCTGGCAGCTGAGTCAGATTTAGGCGCTGTTATCGCTCATATTGATTCAGTTAAACCAGAGCTATTGGTTATTGATTCAATCCAAACAATCTCAAGCTCAACAGTTGATGGCGCCCCAGGTGGTGTTACTCAAGTACGGGAAATTGCAGCGGCTTTAATTCGAATAGCAAAAGAACGATCTATCACTCTGGTATTAGTTGGGCATGTGACTAAAGATGGATCTATTGCCGGACCCCGCTTGCTTGAACACTTGGTAGATGTAGTGCTTAATTTTGAAGGAGAGCGGCATTCAAGGCTTAGATTAATTAGAGCAATTAAAAATAGATTTGGTGCATCTGATGAAGTTGGTTGTTTTGATTTAAATGATTCCGGAATTGTTGGACTGCCAGATCCAACTGGTTTATTTACCTCTCGCCATACAGATCCAGTACCAGGAACTTGTGTAACTGTGGCGCTAGAGGGAAGGCGAGCATTGTTAGCTGAAATTCAAGCGTTAGTAAGTGTTGCCAACTCAGATGGTAGAGATTGGGGAAACTCCAGGCGAGTAACTAGTGGATTAGATAACTCACGGACTGCCATGACACTGGCAGTTCTTGAGCTAAGAGCTGGTATAAAAATTTCTGGCCGAGATGTTTATGTTGCCACAGTTGGTGGCATGAAAATTAATGAACCATCGGCTGATCTGGCAGTTGCGCTTTCGGTTGCATCTGCAGCTAAAGGCTTAGCCCTACCTGCTGATTTAGTTGCAATTGGTGAAGTTGGATTAGCAGGAGAAATTAGAAAAGTAACTGGCATTACCCAGCGAGTTCAAGAAGCTGCCAGATTAGGATTTAAACGAGCCATCGTTCCAATGGGAAGTGATTTAAAAATTGCTGGTATGGAAATCTTAGAAGCAGCTAGGGTTGAACAGGCAATAAGTAAAGTAAAAATTAATTAGTTGCTTCTGCTAAATCCCCAGGGGTATCTGGCATTGTAGATTTTGCAGCACCTTTAAAGGTAAATGTCGCTGCATCAGTATCATCTGACACATCTACCAAAATTATTTCACCAGCTTTTAAATCACCAAATAGCATCTTTTCAGATAACACATCCTCTAGTTCGCGCTGAATTGTTCGGCGAAGTGGGCGAGCACCTAATACTGGATCATAACCACGCTTTGCCAGCAAGGCCTTTGCAGCTGTAGTTAGCTCAATGCCCATATCTTTATTGCGCAGGCGCTCATCTAAATGAGCAACCATAAGGTCAACAATTTTAACAATTTCCTGCTCAGTTAACTGATGGAAGACAACAATGTCATCAATACGGTTTAAAAATTCTGGACGGAAGTGAGTTTTTAATTCATCCCCTACCTTTGCTTTCATGCGCTCGTAACTTCCTTGCGCATCAGCCACATTAGCAAATCCAAGTGAGAGTGATTTAGAAATATCTCTAGTTCCAAGGTTTGTTGTCATAATAATTATGGTGTTCTTGAAATCAACCACGCGACCTTGTGAGTCTGTTAATCGACCATCCTCTAGTACTTGTAGTAATGAATTGAAAATATCTGGGTGCGCCTTTTCAATTTCATCAAATAACACAACAGAGAATGGGCGTCGACGTACTTTTTCAGTTAGCTGCCCACCATCGTCATAACCAACATAACCAGGAGGAGCACCAAATAATCTAGAGGCGGTGTGTTTTTCAGAGTACTCAGACATATCAAGTTGAATCAATGCATCAGCATCACCAAACAAGAATTGAGCAAGCGTTCTTGAAAGCTCTGTCTTACCAACTCCAGATGGACCGGCAAATATAAATGAACCACCAGGACGCTTAGGATCTTTAAGGCCTGCTCGTGTTCGGCGAATTGCTTGAGATAAAGCTTTAATTGCTTGGTCTTGACCAATTACGCGACGATGTAACTCTTCTTCCATACGAAGCAAGCGAGCAGTCTCAGCCTCAGTTAACTTAAAGACTGGAATTCCAGTTGCAGTTGAAAGTACTTCAGCAATTAACTCTTCATCAACTTCAGCAACAACATCAAGATCGCCAGCTTTCCAATTTTTCTCGCGCTCAGCTTTTTCAGTGATTAAGTTCTTTTCTTTATCGCGTAAAGAAGCTGCCTTCTCAAAATCTTGGCTATCAATTGCAGACTCTTTTTCCTTACGGGCTGAGGCAATTTTGTCATCGTACTCCCGAATTTCAGGCGGAACTGTCATTCTTCGGATTCGAAGACGTGAACCAGCCTCATCAATTAAATCAATTGCTTTATCCGGCAGGTGGCGATCTGAAACATAACGATCAGCCAACGTAGCTGCAGATACTAAAGCACCATCTGAAATTGAAACTTTATGGTGGCTTTCATAGCGATCGCGAAGTCCTTTTAGAATTTCAATTGTGTGTGCAACTGTTGGCTCAGAAACTTGAATAGGTTGGAAACGTCGCTCAAGCGCTGCATCTTTTTCTAAATGTTTACGATACTCATCAAGTGTGGTGGCACCAATAGTCTGTAACTCACCCCGAGCCAACATTGGCTTCAAAATAGATGCTGCGTCAATCGCACCTTCAGCTGCGCCAGCTCCGACTAAGGTATGAATTTCATCAATGAACAAAATGATATCGCCACGAGTTCTAATCTCTTTTAATACTTTCTTTAATCTCTCTTCAAAATCTCCACGATAGCGAGAGCCAGCAACTAAAGCTCCTAAATCTAAAGAATAAAGTTGTTTATCTTTTAAAGTCTCTGGAATATCACCCTTAACAATTGCTTGTGCTAAGCCTTCAACCACTGCAGTTTTACCAACACCAGGCTCACCAATTAGAACTGGATTATTCTTTGTTCTGCGGGACAAAATTTGCATCACGCGTTCGATTTCTTTTTCGCGCCCAATTACTGGATCTAATTTTCCTTCACGAGCTGCTTGTGTCAAATTTCTACCAAACTGATCCAAAACTAAAGATGTTGAAGGTTGTCCTTCAGCTGGGCCGCCAGCAGCAACTGCTTCCTTGCCTTGGTAACCAGATAGCAATTGAATTACTTGTTGGCGAACGCGAGATAAGTCAGCACCAAGCTTTACTAGAACCTGGGCTGCAACGCCTTCACCTTCTCTGATTAATCCTAAAAGAATATGTTCGGTGCCAATGTAGTTGTGTCCTAATTGCAGCGCTTCGCGCAGTGAAAGCTCTAAAACTTTTTTAGCTCTAGGGGTAAACGGAATATGCCCTGATGGTGCCTGTTGTCCTTGGCCAATTATTTCTTCAACTTGGGAACGAACTGCCTCTAATGAAATTCCTAAAGACTCAAGCCCTTTAGCTGCAACGCCTTCACCCTCATGGATTAAACCCAAAAGAATATGTTCGGTGCCAATGTAATTGTGATTGAGCATGCGTGCTTCTTCTTGCGCTAAAACAACAACGCGACGAGCACGATCGGTAAACCGCTCAAACATCGATGACACCTTTCTTTATATGAAATAGCCTAATGGTTAGGTAGGACCTTACGCACATAGATTTGGCTGTGAATAACTACCTAAATTGGGCTACTTACCGCTGTATAACAATACATCCAGCCCGTTTATGCCCAAAATTTAGAGAATTTTAAGCATTCGGGTATTCCCAAGAGTGTTGGGTTTAACACTTTCTAGCTCCAAAAACTCTGCAATTCCATCATCATAAGAACGCAATAGCTGTGCATAAACATCTGGCTCAACCGGTGTGCCTTTGATTTCATTAAAACCATGTGAGCCAAAAAATTTTGTTTCAAAAGTTAAGCAAAATACTCGCTTAACGCCAACTATTTTTGCTCTTTCAATTATGTTCTCTAGTAATTGATGTCCGATACCTTGACCATGAAAATCTTGTTTAACTGCAACAGTTCTAACCTCAGCTAGATCTTCCCACAAAACATGTAGTGCACCGCAACCAACTACTTCGCCATCCACCTCTGCGACTGAAAATTCTTGAACAGTTTCATAGAGGGTAACTGTTTCTTTTGCAAGCAACCTACGTTCACCAATGTAGTGAGAGACAATCTCTCTAATTTTCTTGATATCTGAAGTTTTTGCAGGTCTTATTAAAGTGGACACTACTCATCACCACTTGTTGGTTTAACCAATGGAAACAAAATAGTTTCCCTGATACCTAGACCAGTTAATGCCATTAACAATCTATCGACACCCATTCCCATTCCACCCATAGGTGGCATGCCATACTCCATAGCTTTCAGAAAATCTTCATCAACTCCCATAGCTTCTAAATCGCCACTAGCTCCTAGTTTAGATTGTTCAACTAACCGCTCGCGCTGAATTACTGGATCAACTAACTCTGAGTAACCAGTTGCTAGCTCAAAGCCTTCAACATATAAATCCCACTTTTCAGCAACTCCTGCTACTTCACGATGGGCTCTCACTAGTGGTGAGGTATCAATCGGAAATCCCTTAACAAATGTTGGCTTAATTAATTTATCTTTAGCTACATGCTCAAAAATCTCTTCGGCTAACTTTCCAGTAATCCACTTTGGATCAATTTTTATACCGAGTTTTATAGCAATTTTCTTTAGCTCTTCATAACTAGTTAGTGCTGTTACCTCTTGGCCAACACCTTCTGAGATGGCATCAAATAACGAAATTTCATTCCACTTTCCACCTAGATCAATCTCTCGACCATCAAAATGTTTTGCAGTATGTGAACCAAAAACATCCTTGGCCGCTTGCTGTACTAATGTTTGAGTTAAATCAGCCATGCTGTTCCAGTCACCATATGCTTCATAAGTTTCAATCATCGCAAACTCAGGTGAATGAGATGAGTCAGCTCCTTCATTACGAAAATTCCTATTTATCTCATAAACTTTTTCCAAACCGCCGACTACACATCTTTTTAAATACAACTCTGGGGCAATCCTTAGGAATAGATCCATCTCATAGGCATTACTAAAAGTTTTAAATGGTCTAGCGGCTGCACCCCCATGCATTACTTGCAACATTGGTGTTTCAACCTCTAAAAAATTCCTTGTGTTAAAAGTATTTCGAAGTGAGCGCATAACTGCAGGTCTTAAGCGGGCATTACTTCTAGCTTCAGGTCGAACAATTAAATCTACATATCTCATCCGAACGCGACTTTCTTCAGAGAGTGGCTTGTGCTCTACTGGAAGTGGTCTAAGTGATTTTGCAGCTAATGCGAATGAGTTTGCCAGGATTGATAACTCGCCTCTTTTTGAGGTAATTACCTCACCAGTTACAGAAACTATGTCACCTAAATCGATCTCTGTTTTCCATATTTCTAATTGATCTTCGCCGATTTTATCTAGTGAAAACATAGCTTGCAGCTCAGTGCCATCGCCTTCCCGCAAATTTGCAAAGCATAATTTTCCAGTATCTCGCTTAAAAATTACTCGCCCTGTTACCGATTCTATAATTCCAGTTGAAACATCAATTGGTAAATCTTTATGCTTTGATCTGATCTCTGAAAGTGATGAAGTTCTAGGGACAGCAACTGGATATGGTTCAGCACCGCGCTTTAGAATTGCGGCACGCTTTTCTCGCCGAATTCTCAATTGCTCCGGTAGATCATCCTCATCAGCCATAATGTGTTAAATCCTATCGCTGCTGGCTGCTGTTATGAATTAATTACGCTCATATACTAAGCGCAATCCAATGAGTGTTAGATCTGGCTCATGAAATTCAATACTTTCGCTAATACCCAGCACAAGTGGTGCAAGTCCACCAGTTGCAATCACTGATACATCACCTGAATTTGGATATAGCTCTTCAAGTTCATCAATAATTCGATTAACCAAGCCATCTACTTGGCCAGCAAAGCCAAAAATAGTTCCAGACTGCAGCGCTTCTACGGTATTTTTACCAATTACTGATTTTGGCTTAATTAGTTCTACTTTTCTTAACTGAGCTGCCCTAGCGGCAAGAGCTTCAACAGAAATTTCTATCCCTGGTGCTAAAGCTCCTCCTAAAAATTCACCCTTAGGCGAGACAACATCTAAATTTGTTGAGGTGCCAAAATCAACCACAATAGCTGGCCCATCTTTCCCGTATAAAGTAGATGCAGCTAAAGTATTAACTATTCGATCTGCACCAATCTCTTTTGGATTATCAACTAATAAAGGTACGCCAGTCTTTACGCCAGGTTCAATAATCACACTTTTTAAATCAGAGTAATGATCATTTACTAGTTTTCTTACCTCACGTAATACCGCAGGAACTGTTGAACAAATTGCAATACCTGTAATATCAAAACCTTCTACCAATGAACTGTATTGCAGCCATAACTCATCTGCTGTATCCCTTGGGTCTGTTTTAACTCGCCATGAGTGTTCTAAAACATCACCATTAAAAACTCCAAGTACGGTGTTGGTATTCCCTACATCTATTGCAAGTAACATTATTTTCCCTTTCTAAAATCTAGTCCGATGTCAAAAGCTGGAGCTGAGTGAGTTAATGCACCAACAGCTAAGTAATCAACCCCAGTCTGTGCATATGCTTTAGCATTTTCTAACGTTAGACCTCCTGAAGCTTCTAACTGAAATTTACCTTTTACTATTTCAACTGCTTTTTGGCACTCATCTACACTCATGTTATCCAGTAAAACTAAATTTGGCTGAAGTAAAATAACTTCAGATAATTGATCTAAGTTATCTACCTCTATCTCTAACTCTTTAGTTGGATATTTTTCTTTGATTAATTTAAATGCCTTCGTAATACTGCCAGCAGCAACAATATGGTTATCCTTTAGTAATACTGAGTGGGATAGTGAAAGTCGGTGATTCTCTCCACCACCCATTTTTACGGCAAACTTTTCTAGCTGCCTAAGTCCGGGGGTAGTTTTTCTAGTATCTCTAATTTTGCATTTAGTCCCAGCTGTCTGAATTACCCATTTATTTGTTAAAGTTGAAATACCGCTTAAATGTGAGAGAAAGTTAAGTGCAGTTCTCTCGGCTAGCAGCAATTTTTTTGTATTGCCTTGAGCTGTAATCAATACTTTCCCAGATTTAACTTGCATTCCTTCATCGACTAAGACTTCATAGTTATTAACTCCGCAGTACTCTAAAACAGCTGCTACAACATGTAGGCCACTGACAACTCCATCACTTTTAGATATAAAGTCAGCTGTAGATACTTGTGAATCTGAAATAGTCGCATTCGAGGTTACATCCTCACCTCCTGCTAAATCTTCAGCAATTGCATCTTTAACTTGTTGGAAAATATGATTTGGTGACAACCCAATCAATTTTAAATTATCTCTTAATTGATTCATTTAACTGGCTCCAATTCTGTCTTCCATTTTCCATTTGAATCTAGTTCGCCAGTAATTCGACATAACCATTCATCTGAAATATTAGGGTAATCACTTCGCCAATGTGAACCGCGAGACTCTTTTCTGGTAAGCGCAGAATTTACTATTGCTGTGGCAAGCAAGTGAAGATTTGAAGCCTCCCAAGATTGTATTTCCGGTTGTTCACTTGTTAGTTTTGATAACTCACTTAAAGTTTGCATTGTTTTACGTAAAGAAGCTTCGGTACGCATTACGCCAGCGCCTTCACTCATTGAAATTTGTAACGTTAAAACAATTTTAGGGTCGAGCAGATTAGTTCTACTATCTTCAATTGGATCTTCTTGATTTGGTAAATTCTTGGCTAATGCAGCAGCAATTCTGGCGCCAAAAACTAATCCCTCTAGCAATGAATTTGAGGCAAGCCGGTTTGCACCATGTGCGCCGGTACACGCTGACTCTCCACAAACATATAGCCCGGCTACTGAAGATTGCCCATCCAAGTCAACTCTGACGCCACCTGAAGCATAATGAGAAGCGGGTGCGACAGGTATTTTTTCAGTAGTTGGGTCAATCCCATTTGCTAGACATGAGGCATAAATTGTTGGGAATCTATTTTTAAAATCTTTTACTTTAGTTGCATCTAGCCACACAAAAGGTTGACCACTTTCTTGCATTTGATTAAAAATTTCTTTAGAAACAATATCTCTAGGAGCAAGGTCTGCTTGTGGGTGCTTGCCAATCATAAATTGCTCATTCTTATGATTTAATAAAATAGCCCCTTCACCACGAACTGCTTCGCTAATCAATGGTTGTTGACCCCTGTTCGCCAAATCTCGCCATAAAACAGTTGGATGGAATTGTATGAACTCAACATCTGCAACCTTAGCTCCTGCGCGTAAGGCCAAAGCAACACCATCACCAGTTGAAACTGAAGGGTTTGTGGTTTGTGAATAAACTTGTCCTAATCCACCAGTTGCAATTACTACAGCTTTAGCTAAAGCCATCCCAACACCATCTCTACTTCCTGCCCCAATTACATGCAGAACTACGCCGCAAACTCGGCCGGTTTTACTTTTTAGTGCATCTATTGCAAGGGCGTGTTCGATGATCTCAATACCTTTGTCATCTTTTACTGCAGCCAGTAGTGCTCTAGATACTTCAGCTCCAGTTGCATCACCACCGGCATGAAGAATTCGATCTCTTAAATGTCCACCCTCACGAGTTAGTGCAATCTCACCGGTTGCAGATTTATCAAACACAGCACCTTGTGCAATTAACTTTCTTACTGCCTCTGGGCCTTCTGAAACTAAGACATCAACAGCTTTGGTATCACACAAACCAGCACCGGCAATTAATGTGTCTTTTTTGTGTTGGTCTGGTGTATCCCCAGGTCCTAGTGCGGCAGCAATTCCGCCTTGTGCCCACTTTGTTGAGCCTTCATCAATTGTGGCTTTGGTGACAAGTAAAACTGACAAGTCATGTGACCGAAGATTAAGAGCAGTTGTTAATCCAGCTACACCAGATCCAATTACAACAACATCTGCACTGGTACTCCAGCCAGGTTTACCCGTTAATAATCTCATGACGTAAAACTCACTTGCATATTATCGATTAATCTAACTTGATTAATCCAGCCAGCAATGATTCCACGCTTATATCGAGTGCTTTTATCCGCTTTTAAAAAGGACTCTTCATTAATAATCTCTAAATAATCTAACTTAAAGTTGGGTTCATTTCTAATCTCTTGCTTCATTTCATCGATACTAGATTTTTGTAGTGTACGAAAAAGCACTTGTGCACTTTTCTTCTGGTCGATATCTAGAAAAACATTCCGTGAAGAGAGAGCAAGTCCAAATTCATCTCTGATAGTAGGGGCCGCCGATATTTCAATCGGTAAACCATGTTCTTTTACCATTTTTTTAATTAAAAATAATTGCTGGAAATCCTTTTCACCAAAAACTGCCATACGAGGAGTAGATATTTCAAAAAGTCTTTTAACTACAGTTAGTACCCCATTGAAATGATTAGGTCTCGATTTCCCTTCGTAAATCTCACCTAACTTACCGGCTGAAACTTCATTTACCTTTCCTGGATAAATTTCCTCTTTGCTTGGAATAAAAATTCCATCAGCACCTGCAGATTCAGCCAACGCTAAATCCTTTTCAACTGATTTGGGGTAATTTTCAAGATCATTTTTATTTTCAAATTGAAGCGGATTAACAAAAATACTAACTAAAACTTTTTTCCCTGAAGATTTGCCGATTTTAATTAATGACTCATGCCCTGCATGAAGAGCGCCCATAGTTGGTACCAATACATCATATTTTTGGCGTGCAAAATCTGCAGCGGATTTATGAATTTCTATCATTGCTCCAGTCCTTTCCGGGTACCGGGCTAGATGTTAAGTTTAACTCTTTTGAGTTAAAGATGCCAAAACTGTTTTAATCTCCCCAATTCCTGGAATAAAACCGTTTGGATCTATAGAAAGCCAAGGACCAATCACAAACTCTCTTGTGTGGGCAAGTGGATGTGGCAGCTTTAACATATCTGAATCTATTATCTGATCCCCAAAAACTATTAAATCTAAATCAATTAATCTCGGCCCCCATTTCTCTACTCTGACCCTGCCCATCGTATTTTCTATTTCGAGTAACCTTTTTAAAAGTTCTTCAGCTTCTAAATCTGACTCACCAAACGCAACTGCATTTAAATAATCTGCCTGGATTGGCCCACCAACTGCCTTAGTTTCAATGTACTTAGATGTAACAAGGTTAGATATTAACTTTTCAAGATGCGTTATGGCAATATCCAAATTGAGCTTTCTATTTTCAATATTTGAACCTAAAGCGATTACGGCTTTCATCTTTTGACTTCTATTTGAACCTGCACATCTTTAAATTTGAATTTAATCGGCGCTTTAGGTTTATGTACAGTAACTAAAACATTATTTACTTTCTTATATTGACTTAATACTTCATTGGCAATATTTTCTGCAAGAGTTTCAATAAGAAGAACAGGTTTTCCTGTTATGTGTTTTACAACTATTTCAGTAACCTCTGCATAGTTAACTGTTTTATTAAGATCATCTCGCAAATTTTTAAGAACTAAACTCAATTCAATATCAATAATAAATTTTTGACCTTTAATCTGTTCACTTTTAAGTACACCATGAAACCCTTTGGCGGAGATACCTTTAATTAATATTTTGTCGCTCATTTTCGAAGCCGTTCGATTACAGAAATTGCATCCTTATGTGCTTTGACTGAATGAGTTCTTACTGCCCAAACCTGCTGGCGAGCTAACTCGGTTGTTAAAGCTATTGTCGCAAACTCCCTTGAATCTGGTTCTTTAGAGTTAATCAACTCGCCTAAGAATCTCTTCCGAGAAACTCCGACTAGTAATGGATAACCAAGCATTTGTAATCTTTCAATATTTTGTAACAGTGCCCAATTATGTTCACTAGTTTTAGCAAAACCAATGCCTGGGTCTAAAATTATTTGTTCTGTGCTTACCCCTTGATTGATTAATGAAATGACCCTTTCGTCCAATTCATCTTTTACATCACGAACGACATCTTTATACTCGGAATTACTTTGCATATCCTTTGAATGGCCTCGCCAATGCATAACTATGTACTGAATCTTTGGATTTTTAGCAATAACATCTGCCATTTTCTCATCAGCTAAGCCACCGCTTACATCGTTAATGTATGAAGCGCCTTTTCCGATTGCTTCTTTAGCCACGTTAGAGCGCATTGTGTCGACACTTATAACTGCACCATCTTTTACTAGTTCTTCAACTACTGGAATGACTCTACTAAGTTCTTCATCTTCACTAACACGTTCGGCACCAGGTCGAGTTGACTCACCTCCAACATCGATAATGTCTGCACCCTCTGTAATCAACCTTCTGCCATGATTTATTGCTGCATCTTTTGAAAAGTATTTGCCACCGTCAGCGAATGAGTCTGGGGTAATGTTTAGAATTCCCATTACTAATGTTTTACTCATTTTTACCTAGATTGATTAATTAAAGAAATTGCTTCAGCTCTTGTTGTTGGGTTTAGTAATTGCCCACGAACAGCACTAGTTGTTGTTCTGGCTTGAGACTTCCTAACGCCACGCATGGACATACATAGGTGTTCACAATCAATAATTACTATGACCCCTCCTGGCTCTAATATTTCAACTAACGCATCTGCAACTTGCGATGTTAATCTCTCTTGTACTTGAGGTCTGCGAGCATAGAGATCAACTAATCGAGCAAGTTTTGAAATTCCTGTAATTCTTCCACTCTCACCTGGAATGTAACCAATATGAGCTAGGCCATGGAATGGGGTTAAATGATGCTCGCAATGCGAGAAAACTTCTATGTCTCTAACAATTACAAGCTCTCTGTGTCCGATATCAAATGTAGTTGTTAAAACATCTTCGGGTTTTTGCCAAAGGCCAGCAAAATTTTCTAATAGCGCTTTAGCAAATCTCTTTGGTGTGTCCTTCAAACCATCCCGGCTTGGGTCTTCACCTATTGCATAAAGTAGCTCTGTTACAGCTTTTTCTGCCCGATCTTGGTCAAACTCCTTCTTGGCACCACCATCATGTGGCCCCATAGAGACTGAGTTAACCTCACTCACTTAAATCTTTTTCGATCTTTTTTGGAGATGCTTTTTTTACAGATTTTTCTGTTTCAACCTCTTTAACTTTTGCTGGCCTTAGTGCAACTGGAGGTTGATTAGAGGGCACTCTACTTTGAGAGCCTGTCCAAGGAGCTCTTGATTTTACTTTTTTAACTTTCTTAAAAACTGCTTCGATTTCTTCTTTATTTAAAGTTTCTTTTTCAAGCAGCACTTCAACCAAGGAGTCTAATATTTCTCGGTTTGCTACCAAAATATCAAATGCTTCTTGGTGTGCATTTTCAATCATTACTCTTATTTCACTATCTACAATAGCTGCCACATTCTCGGAGTAATCTCGTTGATGACCGTAATCTCTACCTAAAAATGGTTGCGAGTCTGAAATACCTAATTTGATTGCACCAAGTTTTTGTGTCATTCCATACTGGGTAACCATGGCACGTGCCAAATTTGTAGCCTTTTCAATATCATTGGATGCACCCGTTGTTGGATCATGGAAAATTAACTCTTCTGCCGCACGCCCACCCATTGTGTAAGCCAATTGATCAAGCATTTGATTTCGGGTAACTGCATAACGATCTTCATCTGGCAGCACCATTGTGTAACCAAGTGCTCTACCTCTTGGCATGATTGTTACTTTGTGCACTGGATCTGTATGGGGCAGTGCATGCGCTACTAAAGCATGTCCACCCTCATGGTAGGCAGTAATTCTTCTCTCTTCTTCAGTCATAAGGCGTGATACTTTTTGTGGCCCAGCCATTACACGATCAATCGCTTCATCAATATCGGCATTCTTAATAGTTTTTCTATCTTCACGGGCTGCCAAAAGTGCTGCTTCGTTTAATACATTTGCTAAATCCGCACCAGTAAAGCCAGGTGTGCGTTTAGCATAATTATTTAAATCAACATCTTTTGTAATCATTTTATTCTTTGCGTGCACAGCAAGAATTGCGGCTCGTCCTTTTAAGTCCGGCCTATCAACCGTTATTTGTCGATCAAAACGTCCTGGTCTTAACAAAGCTGGATCTAATACATCTGGACGATTTGTGGCTGCAATTAAAATTACTTGGCCATTTGCATCAAACCCATCCATTTCAACCAATAATTGATTTAAAGTTTGTTCACGCTCATCATTACCGCCACCTAAGCCAGCTCCTCGCTGACGACCAACTGCATCAATTTCATCTATAAATACAATCGCTGGTGAATTTTGTTTTGCTTGTGCAAATAAATCTCGAACTCTAGAGGCACCAACACCTACAAACATTTCTACGAATTCAGAGCCAGAAATTGAATAGAAAGGAACTTTTGCCTCACCGGCTACAGCTCGTGCTAATAATGTTTTACCAGTTCCCGGCGGACCATAAAGCAAAACACCTTTTGGTATTTTTGCTCCGATAGCTTTGTACTTATCTGGGCTAGCCAGAAAATCTTTGATTTCGCGTAATTCTGCAACCGCTTCATCAGCTCCAGCTACATCAGCAAAAGTATTTGTTGGAATCTCTTTATTGTGTAATTTCGCTCGAGATTTTCCAAAGGAGAAAACTCTTCCGCCTTGTCCGCCACCCATAAACAAAAGTAGTAAAAAGATAATTAATAAAATTGGCAGAATGCTTAAAATTAATGAAACAAAAAATGATTGCTTTGGAACTTCAACATCCCAATTTGTAGTTGGTGGATTACTGGTTAAAAGTTCAACAATTAGTGCTTCTTGGCCAACAACGTATGAGGCCTCAAGTTTTGATGCACCACCAACAAATTCCCCATCTTTTAATATGATCTGAACTTTCTGATCACGATCAATTACAAGGGCTGACTTAACATTATTTTGTGAAATCTGATTTAGAATCTCAGATGTCTCAACTTTGGTAAATTCTTTTCCAGTTGTAGAAATCTGACCAAAAATACTTACAGCAATCAGGGCAGCGATTATCCAAAATAGTGGGCCGCGGAAAATTCTTCGTGCCATTTGAGGTGAAGATTTAGTGGACTTTTTGCCAGACTTAATCCCTTTAAACTCAGGAAGTTTGAACTTCTTTTTTTGCGCCACCGATTACATCTCTTTCTTGTTACTACTCAAGGGGCTTAAGAATAAAGGTGTTTGGCAAGAACGCCAATAAATGGCAAATTTCGATACTTCTGATTGAAATCTAAGCCATAACCAACGACGAACTCACTAGGAACATCAAAGCCAACATACTTCGCCTCTACTTTGACGGTAGCTGCATCTGGCTTACGAAGCACGGTCAATACTGTTACTGACTTGGCTCCACGTGATAGTAAATTCTCAGTCAGCCAAGAAAGTGTTAATCCGGTATCTAAAATATCCTCAATGATTAAAACTTCTCTTCCTAATATATCTCCATCTAAATCTTTTAAAATTCTCACTACACCACTTGATTTAGTGCCAGCACCGTATGAAGAAACAGCCATCCAATCCATATCGACATGGCGTTGCAAATAACGTGAAAAATCAGCCATCGCCATAACGGCGCCTTTTAAAACTCCAACAAGAATTAAATCTCTACCTTCATAATCTTTTTTTACTTGTTCAGCTAACTCTTTAAGGCGAGTTTGGATTTGTTCTTCGCTAGCAACAACTCTTTCGATATCGTTACCAAGGGCTGAAAGATCCACAATTCTCCTTTGATTAGGTTGAGAGGGTAATTCTGCCTGAATTTCTTAAAACCTTCACATTTCCAGGTAGTGATACCTCTTTTTGGCCGTGCCAATCAGAGACTAAGCCTTCTACCGCTGAAATGTGGTCAGCTGAAAGAGTGCCACTTGGCGCACCCGCAATATAAATCGCAAGTCGTAAAACCCGAGTCCGGATTGCTCTAGGTAGACGTTCTAGATCTTTCACATCTAAATCAAGTGGATTAACCTGACTAATAAACTCATTAGCAAAGCCATCTAATGCATCTGCATCATCTCGTAATAGATCAGCACTCCTGGCAAGTGCTTCAGTAATTTTTGGGCCTAAGTTTTCTTCAATAACTGGCAATACATTTTTTCTCACTCTAACTCGCGTGAATCTTTGATCATTATTATGCGGATCCTGCCAAATATTAACTCCACCCTCAATGCAAGCAGCTTCAGTGACTGCCCTTGAGATTTGTAGCAGCGGCCTTACAAATGCATTATTTTTTACAGACATTCCTGATAGTGATCTAGTTCCAGAGCCTCGAGCTAAGCCAAGCAATACAGTTTCAGCTTGGTCATTTAAAGTATGAGCGAGCAGAAAATACTTTGCATTGTAAGCATCAATAAACTGATTAAAGATTTTATACCTTGCTCTTCGCGCTGAGGCCTCTAATCCATCTGTGATTGTTATTTGCGCCTTGGCAGTTTCTACCTCTTTGTAACCAATACCCTTTAAAACTTTAATTGTTTGTTGAGTAACTTGTTCAGATTCTGGCTGTAATCCATGGTCGACTACTACTGGAATTACTTTTTGACCATTGGCTTCGGCAAACAATGCAAGTGCCATTGCTAAAGAGTCAGCACCGCCAGAGCAGCCAAATAATATTGGCTGAGAAGTATCTTCAAGCCAAGGCTTTACCGCTTTGCGAATTTGCCAAAGCGCGGCCGTAATCTGGGTGCTCATGCCCCCTAGATTAGACCCGACCGGCGTAAGGCATTAAACCCTTCACACTATAAATGTTTGAAAATAGTAAACCTTTATTTTTCGAATGTGCTTCCCACATCATTCCATCCCCAGCATAAATGCTTATGTGGTGGATCGTGCTGACTGTTCCCTTGTATGAATAAAAAAGCAGATCGCCCGGGACCATCTCGCTAAGTGGCACACGTTTGGTCGATACCCAATATAAAGATGAGTTAAGTCGATCCCAGTTAGGCCAGCCAAGACCTGCTGCTCTGTATGCGGCATAAACTAATCCAGAGCAATCAAAAGTTGTTGGCCCTTCATCTCCCCAGACATAACGCTTCTTTGCTAATACCTGCTTTTTTGCATACTCAACTGCAACTGCTCGCATTTGTTCATTAGATCTAGTGCTACTTCTGCCAGTAAATCCAGTGTCTCGCCAAATTTTGGATTGATCTGGAGTTAAGGCAGCTCTACCGGCATTCGCCTCTTCTAAAAGTGCAAGTTGTCGTTGTTGTTCTAAAGTTAATCTAGTTTTCTGAGCAACAGCTAACTCTTTTGCTAATTTATCTTGAACTTTTTGTAACTTATCAACCTCTTCTTGTTGGAGAGCTGCTGCCTCATCCGCCTCTTTTTTTGCAGCGGCAACTTTTACAGTTGCCACCTCTTGCGCCTGCTTGGCTAAGTCAGCTTCTTTCTGAGCAGCATTTGCAACAACCTCTGCTGATTTAAATCTTGCTAGTGCCTTGGAGTTATTTTCACCTAAAGCATCTAATGCATTTAGTCGATCAGCAAGATCTTGTGGACCATCAGAATGTAGTAATGAATCTAGATCGGTAAAGCCACCGCCCATTACATAAGCATTTACTGCCAATTTACCAATAGTGCGTTTTCCACTGCTGACTGATGCCTGGGCTGCTTGTAAATGCTTCATAGCAATCTCAGCTTTTTTGGTCTTCTCTTTTAATTCATTTTGAGCTGCAATATAAAGTTTTCGCTTTGCATAAGCGATATCAGTTAATTGGCGTAAAGTTTTTTTAGCAGAGTTCAATTTCTTAGCTGCAGCATCTGCTGCCGCCTTTTTCTCCGCCTCGACCTTCTTAGCAGCATCAATCTGGGCTTGTGTTGGTTTTGGGGTTACAGCTATAGCTGAGGTTGGCATTAAAGATAAAATTAATGCAAGTGCGATCACTTTTTTGCTCATCAGTTTGCCACATCCCTTTTCTTAAATAAAATTGCTACAACTGCTAGGCCAAATAATAAAAATCCATAAGAAACAAATAGCGCATATTGATAGGAAATTTCTTCGGTTCCACCTTGTGCTACTACCGACAAAAGCTGACCTGGAAAGAATTTTTCTAAACTGGTAACAAAAACTGCTAGCAAGCCTTCAATGATCAAGTTCCAAATTACACCTATGGAGATAGCTGAGATTGGGGATCTAAAAAGTAGACCAAGGATCATGCCAAATATGCCAAAACCAATAGTGGCAACTAATACATTTATAAATCCTCTAATCACCGCCGACCTGGCATCAGGTGTTGACCAGGCGGTAGTTGAAACATCCATAACTCCAGCGAAAATATAAGAAAGTGATACAGCTAGAATCCCAGAGAATATAACCATAACAATTGCAAAAAACATCATCGAGATTAGTTTGCCAAATAAAATCTTCATTCTGGAAGGCTGTCTTACTAGTAAATTTCTTAATGTGCCGTAGGTATATTCCTGCGCAGTTTGAGCAGCAAAGATACACAAGGCTACGATGCCAAGTAATCCAGCTGAGTTACTAAAACTTATTGAAATTCCAGTTGATAACTCCAGAACTTCTCTAGAAATTCTAGTTCCTCTTTCACCATTACCCTCTGGTGAATCAACTAGTAGAAATAAAAGAGAAGATACCAAACTAGTTACAAAAGTTACCGCAGCAATTGTTGATAAAGATAGAGATGGGCGGCGTAGTTTTGTTAACTCAGCTTTTATAACATTAATCATCAATTAACCGTCATTTCAAAAAATGTTTCTTCCAGGGTAGGTCTAATTGATGTCAATGAAGTTAATGTGATCCCAGCATCAAAGGCAGCTTTATTTAATTTTGCTGCAAAATTTGCATCTGCGCTAGCCTCAACTAAATCTTCCTTAATTTTTGAATCTATTCCCAATCCTTGTGCTATTTGGTTGAGCTTTACAAGATCTTTTTGGTTTTCTGGTTTAGCTAAAATCAATGGTTTTTGTGCTGCTAATAGATCACTAGTTTTTCCAGAAAAAATAACTTTTCCTTGCCTTAGCATCACCAAATAATCGCTGATCATTTCTATCTCTGATAACAAGTGTGAGGAGACAAACACTGTCGTGCCGTTATCGGCTAGCTTGCGTAATAGAGTTCTAACTTCATGAATTCCGGCCGGATCAAGCCCATTTGTTGGTTCATCAAGTACTAACAATTTTGGATTAGGCAAAAGTGCTGCGGCTATTCCCAATCTTTGTTTCATACCTAGTGAATATGTCTTAAATTTTGAATCTCCTCTATCACCTAGATCAACTAGTTCAAGAAGTTTTTGAATTTGATCGGTGGAAAATCCACCTAGCTTTGCCAGTACTGCCAAATTTTGTTTTCCAGTTAGCGCCGGATAAAAAGCGGGCCCTTCAATCATTGCTCCAACTTTTGGTAAATATTTTTCCGGTTGAGTAATCGACTCACCCAATACATGACCGCCGCCAGTGCTTGGTGTTATTAAACCAAGTAACATCCTAATTGTTGTAGTTTTGCCCGAACCATTTGGTCCAACAAATCCACAAATACTTCCCATGGGAACTTCAAAATTTGCATGCGAGAGCGCCATTCGGTCACCATATTTTTTGGATAAATCGGCAACATCAAGTGCTAGAGGGGAGGACATGAGAAAAATTATCTCACTAAAGATGGTGAAAACTACTTAAGCAATACACCAATTACTAATAAAAATGAGTAAATACTGAGAAAAATTATCGATGCTTGGAATAACTTCCCAGCATTTACCTCAGATGGCTCTTTAGTAAGTTTTATCAATTGAATTTTCCAGCCGATAATTAGAAATAGTGAAGCAAGTAACACCCAGAGTGAAAGTTTGGCTGATGTAATTACTAGTATTGAAATAACCACCATAAGTGTTGAGTGAAACCACATCTGTTTGATTACAGATTTCATGGGAGCAACTGAGGGCAGCATAGGTATGGCAGCAGCTGAATAATCATCTTTATATCTAACTGCCAATGCCCAAAAGTGTGGTGGCGTCCAAAAGAAGATAAGTAAGAAGAAAAGCCATGAGGTTAAAGTTAAGGTGTTGGTAACTGCCGCCTGGCCTATTAAAGCTGGCATACAACCAGCAATCCCGCCCCACACAATATTTTGTGAAGTTCTAGTTTTTAATGCCAATGTGTAGCCGAGTACATAAAAAATTATTGCCCCAGCGGTAAGTGCTGTGGCTAGCGGTGAAGTGAAAACATAAAAAATTAGTAATGAGAGGATTGACACTAATGTTGCAAAAACTAAGCCATTGGCTTTTGAAATTTCGCCAGTAGCAATTGGCCGATTGGATGTGCGCTTCATTAATTGATCAGATTTAGACTCAATCACCATATTAAATGCATTAGCGCCCCCTGCAGCCAAAGTTCCACCAAGTAAAGACCAAATTGTTATCGAGATGTCTGGCACGCCATTTGAAGCTAAAAATAATGCCGGAACTGTTGTAACTAAGAGTAGTTCGACAACTCTTAATTTCATTAGTGAAAGATATTTTTTCATTGACCCTAACTCTACCCTTGCTAACTTAATAAATAATTACTGAGTTGTAGTAAACGGGGTGCTTTCCGGAGTTGGTGGTGTTATACCTGTCACAGGTGGCTGAGTTATTGTGCCAAGCATTCGATCGATCGCTCTACGAGCTGCATCTTGCAGGCTTCTAGTTCTGCCAACACCATCAGCTAAAACTACAAACACATATTCTTTCTCACCTGAAGTTACAAAACCTGCTAACGAAACAGTTCCCCTAATCGAACCAGTTTTAGCCCTAACTAATCCAATTGCTTGGGGCGCTGTTTCAATAAACCTACTAGCTAGTGTGCCGGACTCACCACTTATCGGCAGATGATCATAAATAGGTTTTAGCCTTGGATCAATCTTAACTTTTAATAGTAATTGAGAAACCGTACTTGCTGAAACTTTATTTCGATTGCTCAACCCTGAACCATCGATAAATCTCATACCAGTTGTGTCTACGCCAAGCTCTGAAACCTTACTTTTAATAGTTTGATTCAAACCCTCTTTGGTGAGGGGAAAGCCATTTTTCCTAGCGGCCAGCATCGCTAATTTCTGCGATAAAACATTGTCACTATAAAGCAGAGCAAATCTAATCATTTTCTCAAGTGGTGGTGATTCAATACTTGCAATTTTTTCAGTAATTAATGATTCAACCTCAACGCCTTTACTAATTGGCTTATAAGCCACAGAGGCGCGTCGCTTTAACGCTTTTTTAGCTTGATAAATATCAGAGCCACTAACACCCTTATAGATCAAAGTAATTTTCTTTAGCTTCTTATTTGAAGCAAAGGCAGCCTTAATTAACCTAGGCATATACGCGCGATTATTCGCATCACGATATCTAACACTTGAGGTTATCCACGGGTCGTAATCACCCCAAAGTACAAATACACCTTTTTTATCGGTTTTATAAAGGGAGGTCTGAAAAGTTGTTTTAGAATCCAAAGTTAGCGCGATCGCTGCGGTAGAGAATATTTTAAGTACAGAGGCTGGCGTCCTTGGTCTATTTTCGCTATTTTGATAAACGATCTGCATATTGGCTTGATCGACCAAAATCACGCTGGGGTTAGATAAGAATTTTGAATTTACATGTTTTGCAAATGATTGAGGTAGCGCCTCTAACGCATAAGAAGTTTGAATACTTAACGAGGTAATTATGAAGAAAACTATTAATAATCTTTTCATTTAATTTTTACCCATCGATTAAGTCTTCCCTGTGAAAGTAATGCTCCTATTATTACAACTAGGGCACCTACTGGCTCATGCCATGCTATCTCTTCATTTAGATAAAGCCAGCCAACAATTACTGCTACCACCGGTGTTATGTATGTAACAGTGCTGCCAATAGCACTGCCAGCTGCTGCTGTGACTGAGAAATTCCAAATGTAAGCAAATCCGCTGCCAAATATCCCAAGGCATAACATGGCAATAATTGATTTGGTTTCATAATTATTACTAGAGAAACCATCAAATATAAATAATGGCAACAAAGTCATCGTAGCCATTAATAATTGGCCAGTAGCTAATGCCTCTGGCTTTAACCCCAATGGAATTACATTTCTTGTGGAGTAAGGATAAGAGGCGCCATAACAAGAAACTGCTATTAATAATGCAATTACGCCAATAAGTTGATTACCACCTAACTCCTTCCACACCCCCATCACCGTCATTACTCCTAGTGCGCCAATTAGCAGGCCATAAACTTGTTCGCGCTTAATTTTTTCTTCTCTAAAAATTAATAACATAAAGATCAATGTCATAAGTGGGGTAGTGGCGTTAATAATTCCAGCTAAAGCTGATGTTATGTATTGTTGGGCAAAGGCAAATAACACACCAGGTACGACATTGAGCAACATCGCAACTACCCATAATTTTTTCCAAATAGATTTACCTTTTGGTAGCCCAACTTTTCTAGCTTTAGCAAAAATCAGTAATGTAATTGCGCCTAACGCACAGCGCACAAAAGTCACGCCAAATGGTGATAAAAACACCAGTCCTAATTCAATAAAAATAAATGAACAACCCCAAACCAGGCCAAGAGCTAAGTAGGCCGGAAGCCAAGACTTTTTCATTAATGCTCCTTAGCCCTTAAGGTTTACTCATGAGTGAATCATCGATCGGTCCTGGTGAGTTCTACCAGGTAGTTGGTGTAGGGCCACACTCTAAACCATGGCCAACCGATAATCACTTTGATCCGCAGCTGCTTGAGCATGGTGATCGAAGAAATGTTCTCGATAAGTATCGATATTGGAAAATTGAATCAATTGTTGCAGATTTAGACACTAAGCGACATGAACTACAAATTGCAATTGAAAATTGGCAACATGATTTAAATATTGGATCAATTGTAAGAACCGCTAACGCATTTAATGTGGCTGCTGTTCATATAGTTGGTAAGCGCGATTGGAATAAACGTGGCGCAATGGTCACAGATAGATACTTAACTGTCCATCACCATGCAACGGTGGATGAGTTTAAAGCTTGGTGTGATAAAGAAAATTTACCAATTATTGGTATAGATAATCTAGAGGTATCAAAGCAGTTAGAGAGTGCTGATCTGCCTAAAAGGTGTGTAATGCTTTTTGGCCAAGAGGGTTCAGGAATGAGTGATGAGGCGGTGGCAGTGTGTTCAGTTGTGCTGGCTATCTCCCAGTACGGCTCAACTAGATCAATGAATGCCTCAGCAGCCGGTGCGATTGCTATGTATGCCTGGGCGATGCAACATCTAAACCCAGTTAATCATCCGAAAAACTAATTTTCGTCAATTACCTCAGTTACTGCATCTAATCTGCGAATAATTTCATTTGCCTCATCAACTCGTTCTAACTTAGTCAAGCTAAGTGCAATTTTCCGCTCAATATCTATGATGAATTCAAAATCCTTATATTCAGCCTCAGTAACACTTTCTAAAACATTTTCTAAAGTCATTAACGCCTCTTCATAATAACCTGCTGCTAGTTGGGCCTTTCCTAATTCAAAGGATGAGTAAGTTTCCCGGCGGTGATCATGGGCGGTAACAAAAACATCAAGTGATTTTTGGGCAGCGATCAACGCTCCTTCAGCATCACCTAACTCAGTTAGGCAATGAGCGATCTTTTGATCACATCTTGCAACATTGATAACCTCTTTTAACTTTTTAAATAATGCTCTGGATTCCTTAAATGCCTCTAATGCTTTCTGGTAATTTTTACTCTCACGATAAGCACATCCAATTAAATGTAAATCATTTGCTGCCCCAGAATCATTGCCATCAACTAGGTGCTCCTGCACGCATTGATTCATGCATTCAATAGTTTTTTCATACTCCTTTGAGCCATACCACCACTCACCTAAGGTGCAGGCAAGTTCAATCGCCATTGGTGATTTTGTCTCACGTAATAATTCAACCGCCTTACTCATGGCAGTTGCCGCTTCATTCATTCGCTTTAATTGATTTAGGTTGTAACCAATTGCAGAATAAGCTTGAGCTAATCCTTCCGCCGGTGCGATCGCACCTAGATCTGCATAAATATCTCGCGCAGTCTCGGCCAACGCTAGCGCTTCGTCATATTGACCTCGGGCATAAATTCGCGCACTAAGTTCGTAATAGGTATTTGCTCTATCTAAACCTTCAACTTCAGGAATTTTTTCCCAAAGCATCTCTTCGGTAATTATCTCTTCTGAGTTATCTTCACCCTCTGAGTGATCTGACAAGTTTCACCTTTCGATACCTAAGTCGATACTTAAGAAACTACCTAATAACCCTAGCAGTTTAACCTGTATGTCGGGTGGGAAATACTTAGGAACGCACCCAGCTAGTAAAGCCAGTTGCGGCCTGTTCAATAATCTTAAGCACAGATTGGAACTGATCTATCGACCCTCCGTAGGGGTCTGGTACTGAAAGTAGGTTGCCATCTTTACCATCTGGATCTATGTGAGATTTACTAGCATCAAATGAGGTAAACATTATTATCTTATTCTTATCACTTTCACTTTGGGCTAATTTTAATAAATTATTTCGATTACTTAAATCCATCGCCAAAATCAGATCATGCTTTTGGAAAAAATCTACCTTAAATTGTTTAGCAAGATGCTCATACTCATACCCAGCATCCTGCCAAACCTGCTTTGAGTACTCAGCCGCTGGTTGACCAACATGCCAGGCCCCAGTTCCTGAGCTATCAACTTTGACCTTAGGTGCGGACAAATCCTTTGTTGCGCTAAGTAGCACTGCATTCGCTATCGGTGAGCGGCAAATATTGCCTAGGCAAACTATATGCACGCTTAAAACTGGCTGCTTACGCAGTTGTGAGAGGTAATCCAGATTTTTAAAAGAGTGCATATAGCGAGTATAGTTTTCCCACGTGCGTTTCATAAATACTCCAAGTCACGATTTAACCTATGACGATGTTTTTATGGTTCCCTCCTATTCGCAATTAGCAAGTCGAATGGATGTTGATTTAACTGCAATTGATAACACCGGCACCACAATTCCCTTAGTAGTTGCCAACATGACAGCAATTAGTGGTCGGCGCATGGCAGAGACTGTTGCTCGCAGAGGTGGTATGGCAGTTATCCCTCAAGATATTCCCTTTGAAATTATTGCTGATGTAATTAGTTGGGTTAAATCCAGACATATTATTTTTGATACTCCAGTAACGCTAAATCCAAATGAAACAGTGGCAGATGCGATTGATTTAATTACTAAGCGAGCTCATGGTGCGTTAATTGTGGTGGAAGATAATGCCCCAGTTGGAATTGTAACTGAAGCAGATTGTGAAAATGTTGATCGATTTACCCAGTTAAACAAAATCATGTCTAAAGATTTAGTCACATTAAGAGATGATGTCAGCCCAAAGGAGGCGTTTGAGTTTTTAACTCAACAGCGCCGCAAGCTAGCCCCAGTAATTAATAAGGCTGGAAAATTGATTGGAATTATTACTAGAACTGGTGCATTACGTGCCACCATGTATCAGCCAGCGCTAGATAGCAATGGCAAGTTAAAGGTGGCAGCCGCGGTTGGTATTAATGGTGATGTAGCTAGTAAAGCAAAACAATTACTGGCAGCTGGCGCTGATGTTTTAGTTGTAGACACCGCCCATGGACATCAAAAGAAAATGGTAGAGGCGTTAAAAACTATTAGGGCGCTAAATCCTCTCGTGCCCATTGTTGCCGGCAATGTAGTAACTGCTGCCGGAACGAGAGAGTTGATTGAAGCAGGTGCTGACATAATTAAAGTTGGCGTAGGACCTGGTGCAATGTGCACCACTCGTATGCAAACTGGTGTGGGCCGTCCACAATTTTCTGCAGTGCTGGAGTGCGCAACAGAGGCTAAGAAGTATGGAAAAAGTATTTGGGCAGATGGTGGCGTAAGACACCCACGAGATGTTGCGCTAGCCCTGGCAGCTGGTGCATCCCAAGTAATGATTGGATCTTGGTTTGCTGGTACATATGAATCCCCAAGTGATTTAAGAAAAGATTCTGATGGAAGGTTATATAAAGAATCATTTGGTATGGCATCTGCTCGAGCTGTTGCAGCTAGAACTGCTAGTGAAGATGCTTTTGATCGCGCACGTAAATCATTGTTTGAAGAGGGAATCTCATCCTCTCGGATGTATATAAATCCAGCTCGCCCTGGAGTTGAGGATTTAATTGATGAAATCATTGCTGGATTAAGATCTTCATGTACTTATAGTGGCGCAGCAAATTTAGTTGAATTTAATGAAAAAGCTGTTATCGGTATTCAATCTGCCGCCGGTTACGCAGAGGGTAGACCACTGTTTACCTCTTGGAAAAATTAATTAATCGTTCTGTTGCCTAATTTTCTTACCAGAGATTAATAAGTGTCCAAAAAAGCCAATAATCAAAGCAAATATAACTCCTAGATTTGCATAGGCCCAGCTGCCATCTTTGCCACCAATTGGTTGCAACAAATACCCTTGCCATGAGAGAAATTCTGCAGATGAATTGGTAACAAAACCCCAACCAATTATTGAGCCAAATATTACTAAACCAATTGATTTAAAATTCCAGCTGCCGTATCTGCCTTTAGGATTAAATAATTCACTTTCGGCATAATTTTTTCGCATTAATACATCTGCAACAAAGATTGCTGACCAAACAGCAACCGGTACACCTAGGGTAATTAAGAATCCTTGAAAGGGAACAAAGAAATCACTAGCAAACCACACTAGGTAGATAGTTCCGATAGTCATAATTAAGCCATCAATTGAGGCAGCAATGTGTCGCTTAACGGGTACTCCAATTGAAACCAGAGTTAGACCAGATGAGTACAAATCAAGAATGGCCCCACCAATTAATCCAAGAATTGCTACTAATGCAAATGGAATTAAATACCAGGTTGGTAGCAAAGTAGTGAGTGCGCCAATTGGATCTGACGCCACTAGATTGTTTAACTCATCACTGCTTGCAGCTAGTAGTGAGCCATAAATTACCAAAATAATCGGAACAATTGATGCTCCAAAAACTGTCCAGATCACTACAGATTTTCCAGATGAGCTTCTAGGTAAATACCTTGAATAATCTGCCGCACAACCTACCCAGCCCAAACCAATTCCGGTAATACCAAAAATTAATGCCCCAATAAATCCTTGTGTTGTGCCATTAGGAATAGCAGAAACTTTTGCCCAATCTACCGAATCTATTGTTAAAGCTATATATCCAAAGGTTAGAATCAAAGTAGAAATTGTTAAAAACTTTTGCAGCCGCATAATTACTTGAAAACCCAAAACTCCACCAATAATGGTTAGGCCACCTGCCAATAAAAATCCCAACAACCTTGATAAATCTGGGTCAATATTTCCAACCCGAGTAAATACAGTTTCAGATGCAAGTGTGGCCAGGGATACTAAAACAGTTTCCCAGCCTACAAATATTAGATAGGACAAAAAGCCAGGAACTTTATTTCCGTTAACACCAAATGCGGCCCGAGAAAGAGTCATTGTGGGTGCATTTGCTCGCTTGCCAGCAAGGGATGAAACTCCAACCAGTAAAAAACTTCCAACAGTTCCAATTACTGCTGCAGCGGTTGCTTGCCAAAAAGAGATACCAAATCCTAGAAAAAATGAACCATAAGATAAGGCTAGAAATGAAACATTTGCCGCCGCCCATGGCCAAAATAAAGAACGGGGTGAACCTTTTCGTTCAGACTCCGAAATAAAATTTATTCCGTTAAGTTCTAAACTGTTAGATATTTTTGCCATAGCGATTATTTAACACCACGAAAATTAACGTGGCCGCTTGCGACGCTCATTTGGTCGAGGGCGAGATTTCTTACGTCGGCCGCCACCTTTAGATCTTGATCCTCTTCGACCTTGTGATTTATCAGAACTTTCACCTCTTCCTGGTGAAGCTTCTTCAATCGGAATTCCAGATGGCTCAACTGCTCCGGTGATTCTAACTAGAGTTGAATCCAATGGCTTTACATTAGATTCAGTTAACTTAACGCCAGCCCTGGCAGTTAAACCGTGCACACCTCTTCGTTGTTTGTGAGTTGCCAAAGTTACAACCGTGCCCACCGCTCCTGCTCTTGCAGTTCTACCAGCACGATGTAAATAATCTTTATGATTTTCTGGAGCATCCACATGAACTACCAGTGACACATCATCAACATGTATGCCACGTGCTGCAACATCGGTAGCAACTAGTGCAGAAGTTTTTCCAGATTTGAATGCTTCTAAAACTCTAGATCTTTGGCTTTGAGTTTTGCCACCATGTAACGCACCCACTGCCACGCCAGCTTGATTCATTTTCTTAGCTAATTTATCTGCTCCATGTTTGGTACGAACGAAAAATATACTCTTACCTTTTCTAGCTGCTATTTGCGATGTGATTAAATCTTTATGAGCTTGATCCATAACTAATACGTGGTGAGTCATGTTTGTAGCGGTTGATTTCTCATTTGCTAAAGAGTGCGTAACTGGATTTCTTAAGTACTTCTTCACTAGTGAATCGACATCTTTATCTAATGTTGCGCTAAACAACATTCGCTGCCCACCTGGTTTGGTTAGATCTAAAATTCTTTTTACATCAGGTAAAAAGCCCATATCTGCCATTTGATCAGCTTCATCTAATACAGTGATAGAAATATCATCTAGTTTGATATGTTTTTTCTGAATTAAATCTATTAATCGACCAGGGGTTGCCACAACAATAGGCACTCCTCTTTTTAAGGCTTGGATTTGCTTTGAATATGAAAGGCCACCAGCTACAACTTGAGAATTCAAATTAACTGATCTAGAAAGTGGTGCGATTACATCACTTATCTGCATTGCTAACTCTCTAGTGGGAGAAAGGATTAACGCCAGCGGGCGCATTGGGGCTGCTGTTTTTCCAGCGAGGCGAGAGATAAGAGCTAAACCAAAGGCAAGTGTTTTACCAGAACCGGTTTGGCCTCTACCTAAAATATCTTTGCCGGCTATTGCATCTGGCAAGGTTGCTTTTTGAATTGGAAAAGGTTTTTCAATTCCTGCTGTGTGCAATGCTTTAATCAGCGCAGCATTAACGCCTAAATCCTTAAATGACATAAATCTACCAATCAAGACATGATGCGTGTCTCGATGGTGATTAGAGATTAAGACTCGCAAGGTGTTTACAAGTTGTAAACACATGGGGGAATTACTGGCTTAAGTTTACCTTACTTTTACTAGCTTAATTACCAAAAAAATTAATCAAGCCTTATTTTGTTTCCATTTACAGTTAATTCAACTGCCACGATGCCAGTCTGATCATTATTTGCTGATACATCAGCCCAAATAATTTCTGCATCTGCTACTAATTTTGAAACATCAGAATCAAGCCATTCTTTAATTTTGGCTTCATCGCCAGCAATCTCAATCTTTGAAATCTTAGCTGCTGCTTTGCCATCAGTTGATGGGTGTTGTTTTGTTAACCATTGAATAAAAAATGGTAGTTGAGAATCTTCTAAAGTGGCTAAAACTCCGATTTGTTTCCAACCTAATTCGCTGCCATCTGGTCTGCGTCTATTTCCATCTACCGATGTTCTTCCTAATCGAGATTCAACTTTTGTAATATCTTCGGTTGCTATTACCCAAGTTAACCAACCACCACCCTCTTCTGCTTTTTTCTTAACAGCTCTACCAAATGGCGTTGAATCAGTTGCTGGATGATCTAATGGACAAACTACCTCGATGTATTGATTATTTAATAATGGAGCTGTGAAATTTCTGGTGCCAAATTTTGGATGTATGCCACCATCAATAAATGCTGTCCCGATTTGTGAACCAATTCGATTTACTACATCAGAGATTTGATCATGGGATGCAACATATGAGATGTGGTCTAAACGCATGGGAGTATTTTGCCTTACAAAAGCAGGTGCTAATTACCACTTTTCTAACGTAATTCACACATTAATGCTTCAATAAGTAGCAATGGGGCGGCATTTTGTGCCAGATTGATGCGGGCCTTCAGGATTGCTTCAATTTTCTTCAAGGTTTTCTCTGGGCTTTGACTAGCCGCTAGCTTTTTTATTTGGTCGGTTAAATCTTGATTAATTAATGAATCAGTTGACCCAGACTGAACCAATAAAATATCGCGATATAGGGTAGCTAGATCTAATAACGCTCGATCTAAATAATCTCTAACCATTCTTGTGCTTCTAGATTTTTGTTCCTTCTCTAACTCCTTTATTGCCTTTGAGCCACCGGCAACTAATTTAGATCCGGTGCTGCCCCAAGCCTGTTTTAATTTAGAAATCTCAACCTCATCTTTTTTCTCTGAATCTGCCAATGCTTCTTTCTTAGCACTTTCAACTAGTACTTGGGCTGCAGTAAATGCTGATGCGATGTCTTTTAGCATAAAGGGAAGTCTTAAAATGTTTTCTCTGTTTTCTTTAGCGGAAGCATCGGTAGCTAAATATCTGGCCCGTCCAATATGGCCACCAGATGCCCTAGCCACAAAATCTGCAACCTTTGGATCAACGCCATCTCTAGTAACTAGTAAATTTGAAATTGCTTTTGTTGATGGTGTTCTTAAGGATAAATGTCGGCAGCGAGATCTAATTGTTGGTAATACATCAGTTAAAGTAGGAGCACACAGGAGCCAAACAGTTCTAAGCCCTGGCTCTTCAATAACTTTTAAGAGTGCATTAGCTGCGGAATCAGTCAATCGATCAGCATCTTCAATCACAACTACTCGCCAATTTGATACTGATGGCGCCCAAGACGCTCGACTGATTAACTCTCTGATCTCATCTATCTTTATTGATAAGCCTTCGGTTTTAATTAACTCCACATCTGCATGCGAGCCGGTAATTGTTGACATGCAATCATTACATTTACTACAACCACCCTCTTTGCAGACTAGGGCTGCAGCAAATGCAACAGCTGCATTAGATCTGCCAGATCCTGGTGGGCCGGTAAATAACCAGGCGTGAGTCATGGCCTGGGTGGTATCACTGTTGTTTCTTGAGGCCATCACCGCCTCTTGTAATACTTTTATAACCTCTGCTTGATCAATTAGCGAGCTAAACACACTCATGTTACTTTTTGATTTCTTTTCAATCCTTTTAGTGAACCAACTCTTTCAATAATAATTTCATGAATTTGCTCAATTGCAAGTGATGCATCAACAATCATAAATCGCTCTGGATCTGTATTGGCTAAATTTAAATACTCTTGTCTTACTCGCTCATGAAATGCTAATGGCTCACTCTCTAAGCGATCGGTGGAGTCGAGCCTGGCAAGTCCAATTTCAGCTGGCAGATCCATAATAATTGTTAATGTTGGAGTTAAGGATTCTGTTGCCCATCTAGAAATTCTGGCCACCTCAGCTGGCAGCAATACCCGACCTGCTCCTTGGTATGCCACCGATGAATCAAAGTATCGATCGGTAATTACAATCTCACCTTTATCTAATGCTGGCCTTATCTTTGCAAAGACATGGTTTGCTCGATCTGCGGCATACATAAGCGCTTCAGCACGAGGTGAAATTAGACCAGTTTTATTATCTAACAGTATTTCTCTAAGTTGATTACCAAGTGGAGTACCCCCTGGCTCTCTAGTTAGTAATACAGCTTCACCATTTTTTTCTAACCACTCTTTAAGTAATTTAGTTTGAGTTGACTTACCAGATCCTTCGCCACCCTCAAATGAAATAAACACACCCTCAATACTCATTCCAGTCATTGCGCCCAACTCACCACGGAGTGCAGATTTTAAATCACTAAAAAGTGAAACATTTGGCCGATCTCGCATATGTCGATAAGAGAGAATGCCAACTAAGGTGGCAATTAATCCTGCAAAAAACATTGTGAAAGCTGCGCCATTGTAAGTAACTGATGTGGTGCGGAAGGAGTATGTGTGTTCGCCTATCGCTGCGGCAATTAAAGGTGCAACTGCTAAAACTAAAACTAGCGAGACTCTTATTAATGATTGCACAAATGCAAAAGTTCGCCCTCTTACCTCATCTTCTACCTCCATACCAATCATGGTGAAGCCAGTTACCCAAGTAATACCAGAGAAGATTCCTAAAATAATTGTGATAAAAATAGCTAACACCAAGTTTAAAACTAAAGAAAGAGTTACCAGCAAAAGACCGGAGATTGCAAGGGATACGCCAAATAAACGGCGCCTGGTGAATTGAGCAAATACTCTTGGTCCAAATGAGATGCCGAGCGCTAATCCTAAAAATACCGAACCAAACAAAACACCATAGGCAGCTTCACCTGCCTTTAGATCATCAACAAATGTTCTAGCTAAACCAATTACCGCCCCAGCTGCAAAAAAAGCACCAATCATTCCAAAAATTAACCCACGAATTACCTTTGAATCCTTAATAAATGCAAACCCATCTATTAAAGATCTGCCAAATGAGAGTTGCTTAGAATTTACGCCAGGTCCAGCTGGCATCTCTTTTAACCGCCAAACTGTATAACCACAAAATGCAAAGCTAATTGCATTTATATAAAGTGCAATATCAGCAGCACTTGCTGGTGTGGTATTTCCTAAAATTGAATTAACTGCTCCAGAAAAAAGTGCCAAGATAGAGAAAGTTAGGGCGGCAATAGGTGCTGTGCCATAGGAGGCAAGTAATGAAACTTGGTTGGCACTTTCTAACTTAGTTTTAGGAACTAAATTAGGAACAGATGCCTCCTTTGCAGGTGACCAAAATAAGGTGACGATCTCAACTAAAATTGTTGCGGTATAAAGCCAAAAATAATTTCCAACAATTGGAATAGATAGATAAAGTGCAAATCTTAAGAAGTCACAGGTGACCATTAATTTTCTACGATCAAATCGGTCTGCAATCACACCAGCAAATGGTCCCAAAATTACAGCTGGTAGTAATCTGACAATAAATACTCCCGCGATTGCAAAGTTTGCCTTTGCATAATCGCCACCAGCTAATTGTTGCGCTAGCGCAGTTGAAGCTAACAGCCCCAACCAATCACCAAAGGAGGAGAATGCCATTGCTCGCCAAAGTTTTCGAAATGCCGGGATTGCTAAGACGCTTCTAGATTGTGATTGCGCCGGAGCGGATGGATATGGCAATGACATGTTGTAAGTCTACTTCTGTTGGCTAAATTCTCAGGCCGGTAAGTTTCCAACGCCAGTTGCAGCCTTTTTAGCCTTTTTCTTAGCGCCCAAACCAGTCACAGTTTTTTCTGTCATTGTCGGTGCGCTCTTTTTAGATTTCTTTGCTTTCTTCTTTGAGCCACCCGGGTTCTCAATCTCCCATGCTCTACGACCTGCCAATAACTCAAGTGCACGTTCTAATGTTAATAACTCAACTGCGTCCCCTCGTCGTAAGGTGGCATTTGTTTCACCATCTGTGACATAAACTCCAAATCTGCCATCCTTAACAATTACATCTCTACTTGTTTGCGGATCTTTACCTAACTCTTTTAATGGTGGTTTTGCCACACCTCTTCGTCTAACCTTTGGTTGTTTATATATCTCAAGCGCTTCTTCAAAATCAATGGTAAATAGTTGATCTTCACTAGTTAGGGTTCGTGAATCTGCGCCATGTTTTAAGTAAGGACCATACCTGCCATTTTGCACAGTAATCGGCTCACCTTCATACTCTCCTAAACTTCTAGGAAGTGAGAGAAGTTTTAACGCCCCTGGTAAATCAATTGTGTCTAGTGACATGGTGGTCAACAAAGATGCGGTCTTAGGCTTTGGTGCATCTTTTTTCTTTCGCTTCTTTTTAGCACCCTCTGCAACAATCTCCTCTGGAAAAACTTCAGTAACGTAGGCGCCAAATCGACCTGATTTAGCCAATACCTCTAAGCCAGTTGTTGGATCAGTACCTAACTTTCGCTCCCCTGATGGTTTTGCTAACAACTCAATGGCTTTACTTAAAGTTAATTCATCAGGTGCTAACTCCTCTGGAATGTTGGCGTACTTACGATCTTCACCAACTCCTTGTTGAAGATATGCACCAAATCTGCCAACTCGAATCTCAATATCGTCCCCCATTTTCATGGTATTAATTGCTTGGGCATCTATCGCCCCTAAATCAGCTGATAAATCTGCTAGCCCTGGATTATCTTGGCTGCCATAGAAAAACTTTGTTAGCCAGGCAACTCGCTCCTCTTCACCATTAGCAATTTTGTCTAAATCCTCTTCCATTGATGCGGTGAATTCATAATCAATTAATTTTGTGAAGTGTTGCTCTAATAAACCAGTTACTGAAAAAGCTAAAAATGTTGGTACTAGCGCTCGGCCTCGTTTTGCAACATAACCTCGATCTTGAATTGTTTGCATAATTGAAGCAAAGGTGGAGGGGCGGCCAATTCCTAACTCTTCTAGCTTTTTAACTAAGGTTGGCTCGGTATATCTAGCTGGTGGTTTAGTTTCATGACCTTCACATTGGTATTGCGTAACTGAAATTTTTTCACCAACGCTCATCGCCGGTAATCGCCGATCTGTTTCCTCAATATCTGTTTTATCTTCAACAATATCCTCATACGCTGATAAAAATCCTGGAAATACAATTACTGAACCATTGGCTCTAAATATTGCATCGGAGCCAGTTTTAGTTTTAACATCAAAATCAACACGCATTTGTTGTTTCTTAGCATCTGCCATTTGGGATGCAATAGTGCGCTTCCAAATAAGATCATAAAGCGCGAACTCATCTCTAGATAGCTCTGGTGCTAACTCACCTGGTGTTTTAAATGAATCACCAGCTGGCCTAATTGCCTCATGTGCTTCTTGAGCATTTTTGGTCTTGCCTTCATACACCCTAGGAGATGGTGGTACTGAATCTTTTCCATATAAAGCTTGCGCAGATGATCTGGCAGCGGTGATGGCAGAGCTAGAAAGTGTTACTGAATCTGTTCGCATATAAGTTATATAACCGTTTTCATATAATCTTTGCGCAATTCGCATCGTAAGTTGTGCGCCCCAACCCAGCCTTGAACCAGCATCTTGTTGCATGGTTGAGGTAGTAAATGGTGGTTTTGGTTTTTCAGTTCGAGGAGATTCCTCTAATGATTTAACAACCAATGATTGGTTAGTTAGAGATTGAACTAACTCTTTTGCTGCAGCCTCATCTAGTAGCAAAATATTTTCAACTGATTTTTCCTTGATCGCACCAAGTGAATCAAAATCATTTGTAGCTGCAACTCGCTTACCAGCTACTGATAATAGGCGAGCAGAAAAACCTGGTTCACATTGGGCGCTTAGATCCCACCAGCTAGAGGATATAAATGCCATACGCTCACGTTCGCGCTCAACAATTAATCTAGTTGCCACCGATTGCACTCGTCCTGCTGAAATTCTTGGCATAACTTTTTTCCAAAGTACAGGTGATAATCGATAGCCATACAACCGATCTAATACTCGCCTAGTTTCTTGGGCATCTACTAAGCGATAATCTAAATCTCGTGTTTCTTTCGCTGCCTTTTGAATAGCCTCTTTAGTTATTTCATGAAAAACCATTCGGCGAACTGGAATTTTAGGACGCAAGACTTCAATCAGATGCCAGGCAATCGCCTCACCCTCGCGATCTTCATCCGTTGCCAGAATTAACTCATCAGCATCTTTCATTAACTCTTTTAACTCAGCTACCTTTGATTTTTTATCTGGGTTGATTACATAAAGAGGTGAAAAATCCTCTTCAATATTTACGCCCTCTTTTGCCCAGGCAAACTTTTTATACTCTTTTGGGATATCAGCAGCTCGCTGCGGAAGATCTCGGATATGTCCCACCGATGCTTCAACCACATAATCATCGCCAAGAAATGAGCCAATTTTGCGCGCTTTAGCCGGCGACTCCACAATAACTAGCTTTGTGCCCAAAGTGATCCTTCTTTATCTGATTAGGGAAGTGAATAAAAAAATTAAGCGATCGCAGTTGCTCGTTTTCTGTTACGAACTAGCGCAAAAATAATTAGCGCAGTTGCAATGAGTGCGATCACTAAATTCATTTGTTCATTATCATCTAAAGTAAAGCCGACAATTGCTGGCGTAATTAACAAGCCAACTAAGTTCATAACTTTAATTAATGGATTTATAGCAGGGCCAGCAGTATCTTTAAATGGATCACCAACGGTATCGCCCACCACAGTTGCCTTATGAGCCTCACTTCCCTTACCGCCATACTTTCCATCTTCAATCATCTTCTTAGCGTTATCCCAAGCACCACCTGAGTTAGATAAGAAAACTGCCATTAATGTGCCGGTGCCAATTGCGCCAGCTAGGTATGCACCAAGTGCACCAACACCTAAACCAAAGCCAACTGCGATTGGTGCCATTACCGCTAGTAATCCTGGGGTAGCAAGTTCGCGGAGTGAATCACGAGTACAGATATCTACAACTCGGCCATACTCTGGCTTTACCTTTCCAGTCATAATTCCTGGATACTTTTTAAATTGTGCTCTTACTTCAACCACTACCGCACCTGCAGCTCTTGAAACTGCATTAACTGCCAAACCTGAGAACATAAAGACCACAGCTGCGCCAATAATTAACCCAACTAGGTTTCTTGGATCTGCCACATCTAATACGCCCTGGAACTCTAAAACCTGATCCTTAACTACTAGACCTTTATCTAATACCGATTTCTTAATAGCATCGGTAAAGGCACCAAATAATGCAGTTGCAGCTAAGACTGCGGTGGCAATTGCAATTCCTTTAGTGATTGCCTTTGTAGTGTTTCCTACTGCATCAAGGGAAGTAAGAATCTTTGCACCCTCACCCTTTACATCTCCACTCATCTCAGCAATGCCTTGTGCGTTATCAGAGATTGGACCGAAGGTATCCATCGCCACAATTACACCGACCGTGGTTAGTAATCCAGTACCAGCAAGTGAGACTGCAAATAGTGATAACACAATTGAGCCACCACCTAATAAGAATGCACCAAATACCGCAGAGGCAATTAGTAATGCTGAGTAAACCGCTGATTCAAAACCAACAGAGACGCCCGCCAAAATTACCGTTGCCGCACCGGTTTTAGAGGAGGCCGCAACATCATTTACTGGTCGCTTACCAACCTCGGTGAAAAATCCAGTCAAAACTTGAATCGCAGCAGCTAATGCAATTCCAATTAGAACTGCGCCAAATGCTAGAACTCTAGGATTAACATCAACTGATTGTGCTTCAACAGTTAAACCAGTCATATTCTTTAATGAGCTTGGTAGATATGTAAATGTGGCAAATCCAACCAGTACTGCGCTGATAATTGCGCTAGTAAAGAAGGAGCGATTAATTGCATCCATTGCCGTCTTATCGGTAGAGCGCAATTTGGTTAAGAAAATTCCTAGGATTGCAGTAATAATTCCAATTGCTGGCACGATTAATGGATAGATAAGACCTGAATCTCCAAAGCCGGCCTTTCCTAAAATTAAAGCTGCCACAAGTGTTACCGCATAAGATTCAAATAGATCTGCTGCCATACCTGCGCAATCGCCAACATTGTCACCAACATTGTCTGCAATGGTGGCTGCGTTTCGAGGATCATCCTCTGGAATTCCTTTTTCAACCTTACCTACAAGATCTGCACCAACATCTGCGGCCTTAGTAAAGATTCCACCACCTACCCGCATAAACATGGCAAGCATGGCAGCACCAAAACCAAAACCTTCTAATACAGCTGGTGCATTCTCCTTATAAATAATTACTACTAAAGAGGCGCCAAGTAGGCCAAGACCTACCGTGGTCATTCCAACTACACCACCAGTTCTAAATGCAATTTGTACTGCGCGTTGTGCTGACTTCTTTCTCGCCGCTTCTGCAACACGAACATTTGCTCTGACCGCTAGCCACATTCCGTTATATCCAACTAATGCCGAAAATCCAGCTCCTACTAAAAAGAATATTGATCTGCCAATTCGAATATCTAGATCTCCTGGCAGGGTAAATAAAAGTACAAATACAATTGCAACAAATACTGAGAGTGTTTTAAATTGTCTAGACAGATATGCAGCAGCACCTTCTTGAATTGCTGCGGCAATTTCTTTCATCTTTGCTGTGCCCTCATCTTGGGCTAAGACCTGTGCTCGAAGAGCGTATGCAATCGCTAGTGCTAATAAAGATATGCCTAAAATTGCATAAACATAATTAAGGTTATTTCCGCTTACCTGTACAAGACTCAATTAATACTCCTTAGGTAGGGCTCAGCTCTGAGCACTTC
>Ga0208853_1000016_pt1 | contig 43906 bp, 35 predicted proteins | sample LakMenEpi03Oct11_FD_150667 | JGI IMG/M metagenome (GOLD analysis project Ga0208853, IMG submission 150667) | Freshwater microbial communities from Lake Mendota, WI - 03OCT2011 deep hole epilimnion (SPAdes) | ecosystem: Environmental > Aquatic > Freshwater > Lake > Epilimnion/Euphotic zone ... | reverse complement strand
GTTGGCCTCGGTAATCAGAATAGATGCAAAACTGGGGAACGGTCTAAGTGAACTACGCTTAATTTTTAACCTAGTAAATTATCGAAAGACTGGCGATCCGGAAAGACGGATTATTTTTTTAAAATAAGGTTATTCATGAAGTATTTTGAAATAAGTAGGGTAAAAGAGTTTTGGGATATTAAAAACCTGATAAGGATTTTAAGTCCACAAATTAAAAAAAATACAGTGATTGTAAATTGTAGTCCTGACTATTCTTCGATTATTTCTCAACAAGTTATACATGCTTATTTTGACAATCCTTTACCTATGGTAAATTTTGATATGCCATTTCCTAATAGTCCTTTTGAGTTGGAGTATGAGAGTCATTGTAGGGACTTTGTTTCGACCATGGATGTTAATAATCATTATGTTTTTATTGATAGTGGAGTTTTACGAGGTTATAATTTTAAGGTGTTGAGTGATGCTTTGAAAACGTTTCAAGGTGAGTATCATTTTGCCTGTTTATATATGCAGGATGATGCGATTTTTACTCCTGATTTTTATGTAGAGAAGTTTAATAAAAAAGGTCAAGGCATGTTGTTATTCTATTGGGAGAATAGTAACTGTACTTTGTTTGATTAAAAAAATAAGCAACCATGAGCAATATAGACTGCGTAATAGATAAAAACAACTCTTTAATTCATAACATTTTAAAGGGTTTCTGCACTAAGCAGGGTTTTGTTGGCTGTGAGTTTAGTGATATAAACGTTGAGGGAATAGTTGTCTTTGATGGTCAATATTATATGTCATTTAGCAATATTCTTTTAGATGTGCAGTTAGGTATAAAAAAAGGTTTTGCTGTAAGTTATATGCAAGGATTTAGTGTAGATGATGGAGTTATAGATAAGGAGTTGAGTTATGTACAATATTTAGAGAGTAAAAAATTAATTTAAAATAAGATTATTATGAGTTATCAAACATTTCAGATTTCAGGAGAAATTAAAACTATTGAAGATGTAGTAAATTTTAGTGAAAAGTATCAAGAGAAAACTTTTGTAGTAGCGTATGACACCAGTGCTGACTATTCGTATGATGCCGCGTTGACATTGGCCAATACCAAAATAGGTATGATTGACGATTTTAAGGTTGGAGATCATGTAACTGTTCATTTTAATCCTTCTTCTCGAAAGGTAAAAGGTAATTTTTATACCAAATTGAACGTTTGGAAAATTGAGCGTCAGAGATAATCATGAGTAAGGCCAAAGAAGAGGATTTATTGGATTTGCTTGATATCATTATTTTAAAGATGATGCTTGTTGAGAAAATAGAAGGTTTTCAGATTAAGAACCACTATAATAAGCAATTGATTAAGAATGTTTTGAATAGAGCTTTGGATGTTATTGTTCCGACTGCAGAGAGGGATCATCAAATTATTTTTAAAGCTGGAGAGGAAGATGTACAAATGGTTACCAGGGAATATGAGAAGTTAATTTCTTTTATTCGTGATTTTAATGTTCCTCAAAAAGTGATGCTTACTCAAATGATTGAAGCTTTTAATTACGAGAAGGATACTATGGAGGCCACTACTCATAGAATAATCAAAAAATATAGTAAGAAAGATGGAAAAAACTATTGATAAAGGAGTAATTAAGATAAACGGACTAAGTTTCCTAGAGTTTTCTAAAGACTTAATGGGAGTTGAAATTGTAAACAGACAAAACGGCTTTACGGTGCCAAAATTTATACTTTTTTGGAGGGGATTGTCAATTACTGAAGTAAAAAACAAGTATTTTTTAAGACCGAGGGTATAATATGACTATTAAAGGTAATATCATCAAGGTTATTGAAAAAAACTATGATGGGAAGCTAAGGACTGTTGTTATTCTTAAAATTGGAACTTATATCAATAAAAACCAAAACAACGAATTAACACTTTTTTTTAATGAAAATAAAAGGCATTTGCTGAATGATTTTGGTGTAAATGATACTGTTGTTGTCGAATGTACTACTTTGTCCTTTACGAATGACAATCATCGTTTTTACAATTATATCTTGGGCCAATCTATTCGTTTTGATGTTTCTCATTATCCGTATTACAGAAAATTATATACCGGTAAGAAGTTAGATAAAATGAAAGATAAAGTAGAAATACCTGCTGATTTTGACTATGATAAAATGATATTGGAAGGATGGACTAATGCCGGACTTATTGAAGCTGGTTATGTAAAGAGAAAATAAATGGGACAAAGCAAAAAGCAATCAATAATTGAAAGTATAGTGCAAACATTAATAGGTTTGCTAACATCAATAGCTATTCAGTTAATTATTTATCCTTTAATGAATATACCAGTAACTTTTAGTCAAAATGTAATAATAACAATTGTGTTTTTTTTGGTGAGCATTGTTCGAGGATACTTAGTAAGAAGGTATTTTAATAAATTAAAAAAACAAAAAGCATGAAAATTATAAATGGAAATGCACTTGTAGAAGTGATAAAAAAAGAAAAAGTATTGGGTGGTATTATTGTTCCAGGTGATATCATGGCAGATGATGAAGGAATTGTACTTGAAGTTGATCCAGAAGTTAGCCATATTGTTAATGTAGGCGATAGGGTAAAGTTTAACCCTAATAACGGCCACGATATAAATTACCTTGGAAAGAATTGTAAATTTTTAAAGGTATTTCATAAAGATAGTCCTCGGACTGATATAGTTGTAGTATATGGAAAAGAGTGAAGATGATTTTGTATTAACCGATGATGATAAATTAAATTTATCTAAAGGTGAGCGCTATCTTTTTAAGTACATTTTGTATTTCTGCCGTAAGTATGGTACAGAAACGGTTGCTAATACCCAAGAGTTTAGGGATAAGTATTTGCTTGTTTTAGAAAAAAACAAAGTGCAGCAGGAAGAGAATAGCGTGAACAAATATTTCGAAACACTTAAAAATAAAGGTTTTTTGATGCCGCACCCGGACTATAAAAAGAAATACTACAAAGTAAAATTTGAATGTATTACAAATGATAAAGAGTATTAATCATGCCAATAGATTATTCAAAATATCCACCGAATTGGTTGAAAGAAATTAGACCTAGAATAATGCAACGTGCAAATAACACTTGTGAAAACGACGGTTGTGATTTTAAACATTTAGAATTAGTTTGGGCGGTCCGATATAAGGGTAGAACTACTGGCTGGTTTCGTGATTTTGATTACGCAAATTCATTACCAAAAGTAGGTGAAATTAAAAATGGAAAGGTAATTCCAAATCCAAAACAAGTAAAAGTGATACTTACAATTGCACATTTAGACCATGATGAAACTAATCACTATGTTACTGATGATAGACTAAAAGCAATGTGCCAACTATGTCATTGTAGATACGATGCTAAAGAAAAATATAGACGTTTGCAAAATAGAAGTAATTAATAACTTACTTCATGGCCTCCGACTTCGATCACGACAACGACATTCAATACAACGGCTATTTGTTGTATAAAAACAAGTTGATTAATGCTCGGACCTATGAGGTGCTTGTGGTAAACGAAATCAAAATACTTCTTCCAATTAATTTTGCCATGAATCGTAAAAATAGAATACTGGATAATAAAAAAGATTTTGCCGAGTATAAGTTAAATTTTAAGGAGTACAGGTATGTTGATGGGTATAATTCGTTGTTGGGTATCAACAAAGCATTGAAGCTATGCGGAACTACTTATAAAATAAAAAACGAATACATTAATGCAGCTCTCACGCTTTTTGGTTTTCAGGTTTTTTCTTTGCAGGATATTCATGATATTTTGGAACAAAGCAAGTTTAAAAACACGGTTGCTATATTCAATTTTCTTGATAGCCATGGCTTTTTACTTCGATTAGATAATTTGCCTATTGGATCACAAAAAAAAAACAGAGTTTATTCTTTTTCAGAGAAAGGATTTTCCATGGTAAAACTGTTTTACGATACGCTGGAGAAGTCTACGGTTTACGATTTTAAATTTAAAAGTAAAAAAGAAATATTAATTGATAACATTTTAAAAAAATACGAGTAATGAAAACTTACAGGATTACAAAACAAAACAGCATGGCGGAGCTTATTGAAGCTGACAAAGTAGAAATTCTTAATTCGGGACAAATTGTATTGCACAAAAATGAAAATATTATTTGTGTTTTTAGTAAAGACACTGATGTTGTTTGCGTGGAAGAAGATTTATTAAAATATCAAAATAAATTAAAAGAGATTGGTTATGATATGTTAGAAAACATTAATAAAATTGATAAATTTTTCTTAACTGATGTTTTTTTAAAAAATAACTCAATAGAAGATGCTTCAGATAAGTTAAGACGAATATCTATGTTGGTGCATAAAACTATTGATACCTTTTCAGATTTTAAAATTTAAAAAAAGCGACTAATTAAAGTCGCTTTTTTTATTTGTTCAAATACTCTTCTGTTGCATCATTGATTACTCCCGCTTTTTTCAATTCCTTTTTTAATTCTGCGTTTTGTGGACTATTGATATCACCGTAAATTTGTTCAATCATTATAGCTCTTGCACCAGGACTTTTTTCCTTTTTGATTTTTTTCATTACATTGTCGGTTTCGGCAGCTTTTTTCATTTCATTAAACTTTCTTTTGAATGAACTTCTGTAGCTATCATAGTTTGGATCATCGCCATATTGTTCTTTCAGTTCTTGTTTTACTTCGGTGTATTTTTTATACAATTTAGCTTTATCTGTAATTTCCTCGTCAAAGATTGCCTCTGCTTTGTCTTTAAATAGCTTTCTTATAGCTTCTTCTTTAAGCATAGCGTCTAATTGTTGGTCTTTGCTATCTTTTACTAGGTTTTCTGTTCTGGTCCACTCTGTAGATTTAGTAGTTGTTCTATTTTTCAATCCTTTGAGTAGCATTTCTTTTACTCCACTACCTAAATGTTCCATGGACTTATCGGTAAACGAATAGTCCATTACTTCATATCCTGTTGCAAGGTATGGGTTTGACTGTGGAGAAGTAATTATACTTTCAATAGCGCTTTTAGTTCGTATAGGCGATATTTTGAACTGCATACCAAGTTGTTTATAGAATTCTTCCACTTGTGGATTGTTTATTCCTTCTAACGCCTCTGATTTCGCATATTTATCAAGAGGTTTATTTCTGTATAAATCATATCCAGCGTACCAAGCAACACCTGCTTTAAATAAAGGAACATCCTTCATTGACTTGGCGGACAAATTAAATTCAAATATGTCTTTCATAAGTCTTTTGCTTATTTTTTCAGAAGGTATTTCTTTGTAACCGGCTCTAGTTCTTATTTTGTTTTCAATTAGGGTTTCAACAATGTTTGTATAAGGAATTAAAAACTGATCCTTTGCAATTTTATACGCTATTCTATTTCCGTTTTCATCACGTTTTTTGGTAGGTATTAAATAATATTTAGACCTTGTTTCCTCTGAAACTCCTTGCATGAATTCAACATACTTTCTTTCGGTTGTTTTTCCTGCTTCTTCTTCCGGCTCGTCGTCGTCACCTGCCAAGAGCATCATAGCAAGAGTTATAAATCCTGCAGCACCTGCAGTAGCTATTTGGAAAGTTTTTAGTGTAGTAGATATAGGTCGTTTTTTCATGGCATCAGCGTAGGAACGTGTAGCTTGGATACCAACATTAAAATAAGGCACAAATTCTTCTAAGTCTTTTGTTAATCTACCGCCTTGACTAAAATCTAAAATACTTCTGGCATCGTAGGTTGCTTTTCTATAAATATTATCTAAGATTTCTTTTCGCGTTTGTGTTACTATTCCGTTTTCATCTATTGTGTCGGTTATTTCACTTTCATTATTTACTCCAATTTCTTCAAGTTGCGCATTGATACTTCTTCTGAACGTAGCAATTCTAAATGCAAGTTCGGACCATTCGTTTAATGCTCCTACTGCTTTTGTTACATAGTTGTTTCTTAATTTGTCCTCAACTATTGGCTGGTTGTTTTTACCAAAAACGCTTGTTAGTGGTTTCACTATATATTTGTCAGCAAATGACTTGTCAGCAATATCACCTTGTTTGTGTAAGTAGTCCATACTTCCACCGTGTTGTAAATACAAATTCATGTCGGTATTTTCTCGGCCAAGCTTTGTTCTTATAAAATCATAGGTAGATGGGAACAACTGATAAGTCATTTGAGCCATGGCAACAGGAAGTAAACTATTATATTGTTCTGATACTAGAATATTCCACATAAAATCTCGTGGCGTGTTCACGATTACAAACAATGGGTTGTTTCCGGTTGCAAACCATTTTACAATTCTGGAACCTGTTATGTTTCCTACCGTTTGTTTATTCGATTCATTTAGGAATAGTCCTTTTGCTCCATCAAACTCTTGTGCAAGTCTTTCTTCCATGAAAAACTGATGTTTTACACCATCGGCCCAATAGTATTTATTGACAAAGTTTTTAGGCGTTTCAAGTTTATAAATTGGATCATTGGTATTTGAATTAAATCCAATAACTTCATTTGGAATAACCTTGTCGCTTAATTCCTTAAAGTACTTTACAAAACGTTTTTCATCTTTGGTTAAATCTTCGGCAGGTTTAGCAATTAAATCATCATATTTTGCTTGTGCAATTGGGAATTCTTCTGCAATAAACAATCTATTCAAGTTGTTGTCTGCGATATCTTGGTACAGCGTAGATATTGAGTTTGACAATAGCCATTGAGCATCTAATATTAAAGAGTTTGCACTACCATCTTCCAGTCCTTTGACTTGTTCTTTTGATAGGCCACTTCTTAATATGATATGTTGTTTCTGCTCGAAGCTTAAATCACCGTCAAAGTTTACTGCATGGTGCAAAAATAAACGAGGTTGATAATCTAAACCATTTAAGGCATCGTAAGTTTCTTGAGAAATAAAACCATTTTCGAGTTTTAAATCTAGTACTTCTTGGTATGCTTTAAAATACTGTTTGGCACGTTTTTCAATGTTGCTAAACTCTTTTTCGCCTAACGTATCTTTTTGATGTTGTAACCAGGTCTTTGCATCGGTACTTGATAAGTTATTTGGGTGCTGCACCGGTGCTAATCCGTTTATTTCTCTGTTTTCATCAATAGTGATAATACGCATCATTTGTATAACATCGTGCAATAACTCAATTTTGTTTTGAGTAAGTCCTTTCCATATCTTGTTATACGCGTTCTCATACATTTCTTTGGCGCTATGTCCGTACCCTTTGGTGTTTTTGAATTGGTAGTAAGTCTGCTGCATTCCTGTTTTGCTAATCAAATTTGCAGGAACATAGGAACGATCTGAAATTAAATTAAACCAATATAGTCTTGCTTTTTTCAATCCCTCTCTGAAACTTGTGTAGGTGGCATTGATTAAGTCTTGTTTTTGTTTTTCTAAAGCTTCTTTGGTTTTATTTACTTGCTCTTCTTCGGTAGCATATTTTGATTTTTCTTTATGGTACTGAATTTCTGCCATACGTTTTTGGCTATCGGTTTCAAAATAATCTAAAACCATATCTAGGTCATAACCACTAGCTACTAGACTTTCTACTATTGGTAATACATAATCTACTTCGGCTTTTTCTCTGGCTCCCTTATCGCTTCGTAGCAATGCTTTTTCTTTGATTATTTCATATATGTTCATGAAATCATCTAACGCTTTTGCAGTGTCTTTTCGAATAGTGATTTGTGCAGCACTTTTTATCAATCGGTTAATCTCGGTTGGAGTTATTTTACCTTTGATTTGATTTGTTTTCAAAAATGCAATGATATCATCAAAAACTTGTCTTGCAGTTAGCTTATTGTCTATAAGTTGTTGCTTGTAATAGTCAACCTTATTTTCTAGGTAATTGAGTTCCTTAATGGCATTTTCCAATAACGATTTTAGAGTAGTATTGTTTACTCTTGCCTGTTGAGTACTGTCGAGGTCATTGTACCAATCTGTATTTTGAATAAGACTAACGGCATTTTTCAACATAGTATTATTATCTACATTGTTTCGTTTGTCTTGTTTCATTAGGTCTAAAGTTTGACGCGCTATGGTTTGAGGTAAGCGCAAGTCTTTGTTGTATGATGAAGATGGTTCGTGTAATTCATTGATAGTTTGTTCACCTGTTTCATAATCACCGGGTTTGTTTGGGTTATTGAACTCTGCATTTATAAATTCAGCATCAATAACATAGATGTCGCCATCGGCATCAATTAAAACATTTCTAGGCGCTAAATCGTGTACAGCTATATTTCCTCTTCGGTAACTGTCAGAAACAACATGGGTAAAACCTAACGAGGTCATATAAACGTCGATTTGTTCTGTGGTTGCTTGTTGGGCATTTGGAATAAACTTTTGCTTGGCAATAGGTTCAATATAAGGAACTTTGTCTGGTCCTTTGTCAATTCCGGTGAAGCCAACAAATTCATATTTAGTATTTGGAAATATTAAATTATGAAGTCTTATTTTCTCTAGGTAATGAGAAACTAAAAATTTAGAGTTGTAAAGATTGTTAGATTTGTAGAGGTAGTTTTCTTTTTCGTTATAAACGATTGTATGTTCGTTTCCTCCGGCATTGGTTGGAGTACCAAATTCTAAAATATCATTATACCAAAGGTTATTATCTTTGGCATATTTTAAGGCAGCTTGTTTTTCGAAATCTTCTAACTCGGATCCTTTGAGTTTTTTTTCATTTGCGCGATAGCTACGTCTGAAGGCAGCGGCGATTTGCTCCACTCTGCTATTTTCTTTAGAGTTCTCTCCGTTGTTTCTTTGTGAAATTTGTTGAAATATTTCATTGTCATTATTATTTGATGCTAAATTATTGTTTTCGTTACTATCTCGCAAGTTATTTTTATCAAATTTATTATTTCCAGTACCGTATTGCTCTATGTGTTCATAGAGCATTCCATCATCACTCATTGACTTGTAATAACCCTGTACGGTTTCATTGTCGCTTGAAGTAACGATTTTGTCTAAAACAGTAATGTCTAATTTAGCTAAATTTCTTTTAAAGTCATTTACTTCGTTAAGATTGTTGGCTTGGTTTCCATAAAAAATAATACTTGTAGCTGTTGCTGTTTCACTTACAAATTTTAGTATTTCTTCATAGGTTATGTCTCCGTTTGAAAAAACATAGTTACCAATAACCTGATTTGAATTATTCATTACGAGTATTGCATTTTTAGGCATTGCGCTAAAACGGAAGTTTTGAATAATAGCAAACGCTATATCGGAACCAGTTACTTTTCCGTAGTGATTTTCAAGTATTTCTTGTTCGGTTAAAGCAATAGGTGTTAATGTTTTTGCAAAAGTATTTTCTCCGCGAGTATTTACAGTAAATTCATTGTCATTATCAATATGCACGTACTGTTTTAAGTAAGTATTCATAATGATATGCTCAAATATAATACCTAAAGGATTTAGTCCTTCGCGTAATTGTTTTGTAATTCTCATATCAGCATCACTAGGTTGCATTTTTCCTGATGGGTGGTTGTGTACTAAATAGACTTTTTTAGAATTAAATTTAGATACACCTGCAGCAACAATTCTTGGATCAACTACCGTTCCTGTTATACCGCCAATAGAAAGGAATTGAATATGGCTGTTACCGTCTTGGTCAATGTGAATAGCAAAAGCGTGTTCGTTGTATTTATTTTCCAACAAACTCATTATTTGAGCTACATCTTCGGCGTTTTTGACTTTGGTTGTGCCTTTGAATTGGATGTTTTTATACTTTGTCCAGATTGCACGAACACTCCTGCGGTTGTTGTCACCACTGTCGGTATCTCCTTGTTGCCATAAGTTGGGTTGGGAGGAGTTAGAATATTCAGTTCCTGGTTCGGTAAGGGATAAGAATTTTTGGCCATCTTTAGTAGTATTTAATGCTAAGGTACGATTATTTCCGTAACCTTCGTTTGGCTCGTTAATAATGTTTTGGAAATCATTTTTTAAACTTAATCTTCTGTCCAATAAATCTAATACGGCTATAGCGTTTTCTTTATTTGAAAAGATTATTGCTTTGTGGCTTTTATTCCACTCTCCGCCATATTCTAAAAAGAACGGTTCAACGATTTTTTTATACTCATTTTGATAGTCAAGTGGTTTATTTATTTTGACTAGATAATTTGTTTCATCTGTTTTTAAGTTTTTACCCTCAACAACTGAAACCTGTACATCTTCATTAAAGCTTGGATATACTACATCGCCAATTCTTATTTTATCGTCTTGTGGTTTTTCTTCAAACTCCAATTGAACTTCGTCAGTGTCTTTCTCGAAATCTTTTATTCTTTGATCAACTTCTTTAAGTTCGGCAGCAACATTTTTTAGCTCTTCTTCTTTAGGGAACTTATCGTTTTTGGCTAACTCTTTGTACTCAGCAAGGTCTTTTTTGTTTTTATCCAATACTTTCTCTTGCATTTCAAGTACTACAGGAATGTTCTCTATTGCTTTTTGAATGTTGTTTAGTAATACACCCGCAATAGTAGAGTTGTTTACAGTATAAGTTTGACCGGTAGGACTTAAAATAGCCAATGCCGTTTTTTGGATTATATACTCTTTACCATTACTAACCTCTCTTTGATTGGTAACTTTTGCTAAAATAGGCAATCCATTAATGTCAAAAGCTTTGGTATATTCGTCTAGTTTGATATTCTTAACTGTTTGAGCGACTAACTCAATTGCTTTTTTACCATATTCAGTTCTGTCAACAGGTTTCTTCTCTTTGGCTTCTTTACTGTCTTTTTCGGGTTGTAAAACTTCACCATTGATATTGTCTATCTTTAGTTTTTTAGTTTCTATGCCAGTTTCTTCGTCTTTGGTTACAATGTATTCAGCTTTATTGGTAATGCTTTCAATATCCTTTTTAGTTTTACTTACATTTTCCTCAATAGCTGGAATGTTACTTTCTAACTTTCGGACATTTCCTTGTGCTTCGTATAGCGAACCTTCAAAGTTTCTTCGTTGTTTGGTTAGGCGCTCTTTTTCTTGCTCTAATTTAAACTTCAATAAGATGTCTTTGTTTCCTGATAGTTCGGCTACCATTACAGCAAATCCAGCTTGATCATCTGCTTCTCTTATTACGCGGTCTTCTACACTTCCACTTTTTATTTGTCTTAAAAAGTTTTCTTTTGTTTGAAGCAATTGATATTTATAAGCATCAAGAGTTCTTATTGTTGCATAGGCGTAAACAGGTATTTCATTATCAAGATATAATTTTGCTATCCAGTTTCCTTGTCGTATTCCTCTACCGTTTCTTTGTTCCATATCGGAAGGTCGCCACGGCACGTCTAAATGGTGAATGGCTGCCAATCTTTTTTGAACGTTTACACCTGTTCCTAATTTTTGTGTTGAACCTAAAATTACACGTATTTCTCCGTTATTTACTTTTTCAAAAAGTTTTTCTTTGGCTCTTTGATTATTGTAATCGTGAATGAAAACAATTTCGTTTTCTGGAATTCCTTTTTCAATTAATCGTTTTTTGACTTCACTATATAAATTAAAGCTTTCTCCACTTTGTCTAGCTTGTTCTAAAAACTCGTCAAAGTCTTTTTCTTCAATTTCTAAAACATCTATTGCTTTTTCTTTTATTGAAGCAATAGGTTGGTATTTATGACCTTCTTCTGTATAGTTTCCAAATATTTCTACAAGAGTATCTTGTGGTACACTCAATTCATCTTCCATGTAGTCTTTCAATAATTCAGACTGATTATTTTTGTTTTTTGGTGTTCCTAAATCGGAGAATATTAATTGAGTTCCTTTATGTTCGTTGCTTATTTGATATACTTTTACTACTTCGTCTGTTAGCTTACCTACTTTGCCGTTTGGATCATAAGGATAATCTTTGTTTATTAAACGCATATCAATAGCCATTTTGCTACTCAAATTGGTAGCCAATAGCATATAGGCGGTTAATTGGTTATCCGACAAGTTAAGTCCTAGAACACTTCCATCTTTTGTTTTGGCAAACTGAATTATTCTTTGTCCGTAATCAGCTTGTTCTGGACTCATTTCTATAAATACAGAAGTATAGTCACCGCCTTTCATTTTTGGCTTATCTAAAACAAGATTATCGTCATTTCTAACATCGGCAATCTCATTGTAAAGCAATGATAATTCAGGAACGTTGATAAACTCTCTAAAGCGTGTTTTTGATTTGAATTGTCCTGTTACGGTATATTCAATTTCATTGGTAGGGTTTGCAAAAGTTGTGGCCCATTGGTCAAAAGTATCAAAACCTAATTCTTTCATTTTGTTAGGTCGCATGTATTTTAATAAAGAATACATTTCAACCATTGAATTAGATATAGGTGTTCCTGATAAAAAGGTAGTTCCTTTATCTGAACCGAAAAGGTCTTGTAGATAACGCATACCAATTAACAAATTAAATGCTCTGCGACTTCCCTCTGGTTTTGATAGTCCAGCTACATTTCTTTGTTTGGTCATATAAGCCAAATTTTTAAACTGTTGGCTTTCGTCAACCATAATATGGTCTATACCCATTTGTTGGAAATAGACTAAATTATCTTTGGCAACGTCTGTTAGTTTTTCAAGCTTTGCTTGTAGGTTGTTTAATCTTTTCTCTAGTCCGGCTAAAGCTTTTTTGTCTGAAGATAAAGCATCTCTTTCAGCCTCGATTTCTGCAATTTCATCCTCAATCTGTTTTGTTATGTATTCAGGACTATGTGGAATAGCTTGATAGTTTTCGTGGCTCATTATAATAATGTCCCAATCATTCAAAGCAATTTGAGAAAATAATTTCTGTCTGTTTTTTGCTTGAAAATCTTTTTCGCTTGGCGCAAGAATTTTTGCCAACGGATAGGATTGTTTATAGGTATCTACAATTTGAGGAATAGTAGATTTCAAAGCCAATATCATTGGTTTTTTTGCGACTACTGTACGTTTCATTTCGGCAGTTCCCGCAACCATTACAAAAGTCTTTCCTGCTCCAACAATATGATCAATAATGCCTCCGTTGTTTTGTAGCAACATCCATATAGCATCTTTTTGATGTGGGAATAAATTCACTCCGTTTATTCCTGGAATGTTTAAATGCGAACCTTCATATTTTCTACGAACTGTGGTGTTGTACTTTTCGTTGTAGATTTGTCCTAAACGTTCTCTACGTTCCGCATTAGTATAAACCCAGTTTTCAAATTCGGCTCTTATTTCTTCGAACTTTTGAACTGCTTTTTCGGTTTCTTCTTTGTTTAGAATACGTTTTCCATCTTCGGTAGTATCATAAATCGCAGGAGTTGCAGCGTGTAAAGCATCAATTAATAAATCGGCTCCGTTTTTACGTTTTGTTCCCCACTTCTCGGTAGCGTTTACAGATGAAGATTTTCCGTTGTTATTGTAGGTGTCGGTTGATTTTGCATAATTTATCACTACACTACCTTCTTTGAATAAATGGTCTGCAAAATCGTTAATAATATCAAGTGGAACCCAACGACTGCCTAAACGTACCTCGATAGAAACTGCTGGAATATCTTTTGGGATTACTGCTTCAAGTTCTGCTTTATTGTTCTCGAATTCAGTATATCCGCTTTCAATAGCTTTGTTTACTTCTGCTAATTTCTTTTTGACGTTACCAGATAAATACTCGTCACGAGTAAAGAAACCACCTGTAGGACTTTCAAATATTTTCCCTTTGGCAAGTTCTAAAATTTCTTTAACCGGTTTATTCATTAACTCGGCTATACGGTCCATATCTACTTTTGCGTTTTCGTAAAGTGATATGATTATAGCTTCATCAACATTGTCGGTGTTTTGTTTTTGTTGTAAAGGAGAAATTGTTCTTTTTGTGAAAATATCTGCCTTTTCTCCTGCTTGGTTTTCGAGTGCTAATACATTAAATCCATCGCCATCTTCCGTTGCAATACGGTTGAATTCTTTGGCTGAAATTGTTCTTTTTAAATTGTATGCAAAATTTAATTGTTGTCTTAGTTTATCAACTTTAGAATCTTGTCCAGTATATTCGGCAGTTATTAATTCAAATAAAGCTTCTCTTATTTCAATGTATTTTTTTACACTAACAAGTTTCACATAGCTTGGCATAGAAATTTCTTCAAGCTCATTGCCAATTCTTTTAACTATTTTACCCTCTTTGGTAACTGCAATATTACCATTTTTGGTATTGTATAATAAGTCTTGGTCTGTTTCAATTCTATTGGTAGCGTTTAGGCTTGTGGTTGGTTGGAATGTACCATTATGTTTTTCTAACATTGTTGAAACTCTTTCTCCTATTTGCCCCATTTTATTATCAGGATCAATAAGCGAATAATCTTTTTCAGAATACATTCCTCCAGGCACAATATTTCCTAATAAAACATTTCTATTTTCTTTGAAATACTTATTGATAGTAATCGTTTTTGTTTCTCCGTTTTTGTCGGTTACTTCTAAATCTACTACATCAATGAAGTTTGGATTGTTTTTTTCGCCTGTAGTGTTTTTTCTTAAAATGATAATATCGGTAACTACAGATGTGTTGGCGTTATTTTGAAACGCTGTACTCGGCAAACGTACTGCGCCTAAAAAGTCAGCATTTTGATTAAGATACTCTCTTACGTTTTGGTTTCCTTTGCTATCCAATACTCCTTTTGAAGTAACAAACATTACAATACCACCTTCGCGTACTTTGTCGAGTGCTTTAGCAAAGAAGTAATTGTGTATTCTTTTAGTCAAAAATTCTCTGTTGCCTTTGAATGCTTTATCGAATATTTTAAAGTTTCCGAAAGGAACATTTGAAATAACTACGTCTTGTGAGTTGTCAGCAATAATAGCATCTTGAATTCCTTTGATTTGTGTATTGACATCGTCATAAAGGTATTTTAGAATGTTTCCTGTAAGATTGTCTAATTCTACTGCTGTAATATTTGAATTAGAACGCATTTTGCTTGGCATATAGCCAATGAAGTTTCCTATACCTGCACTTGGTTCAAGGATATTACCATTTTTAAAACCTAACTTTTCTAAAACGTTAAACATTGTATCAATGATAGTTTTAGGTGTATAGTGCGCGGTCAATATTCCTGCTCTGATTTCGGCAAGGGAATTATTGATACCTAATGCTTGGTCGAGTTCTTGTGTTAATTCAATTACTCTACGCACTTGGTCTTTGTACTTAATAGTACTTTCTTTCCATGCTTCTTCATTATCAGGATTAAAAGTAATTTCTTTCAATCCTCCAAAACCTACATATTTGGCAAGTGTGTTTTTTTCTTCGGGAGTGGCTTTGCGTTTTTCTTTGATAACCGTTAGTAAAGTTTCTAACGCATTGATGTTGTCGGTGTACTTCTTTGTAGCGTTAAACTTTTCTTGCTCGTTGTCTTGCAAAGAAAAATCAACCAATGCAGGTTCTTGTTTTTCTACTTGGTTAATTTGCTCAATTTGTACTTCAACTTTGTCTTTTGGTTTTTCTTGTGTTACCGCAGTTTGTTTCGGCTCTACTTCTAAAAAGTTAGCATCTCCTGAAAATAAATCTCCTTGTCCTGTTGAGGATTGTTTGACTGTTCTAGTTGTTCTAGGAATAGGGTTGCTCTGCGATTGGCTACGTGATCCAGTTCCTTGTGTTGTACTAGGCTTTTGTAGAAGTTCTTGTGATGATCCCTCAGTTGGTCTTTTACTATTTGGCTGTAGTGTTCCAATTGGATTTGATACTCCTTGTTCTGGTTGTTGTTGATTGTTGCTTCCATTTTCTTGTTTTAAATAAAATGATACTGCTTTTGTAAATTTATCTACTAGGTTTGGAATGGTGAAATCTTCACTATTCATCCATTGATTACCCAACCCTCTGTATTTATCTTTTTTTGTGGTTACTCTCCAATAAAGAGTAGGTTCTAATTCGTATTGCTCGTACCATTCTTTGTACTCTTTTGGCTTTACGCTTACTGATACATAAACACCGTATTCTGAATTAGGTACCCATAATATAAAAGTTCCATCGCCACCGGCTGGAGCTACATTTGCACTAGCTATTTGCGGTTTCCCTTTACGATCTGTATCGAATTCCCACTTTAATCTTTCGTTGAGTTTCTTTACAAAGTTAGTCAAATCTTTTTTAAGTTCTCTCTCAATATAAATATGTGGGTTTTCCCTCATTTCATCGTTCTTGTTTGGCTCGTAAAAACCTAACAAACGAAGTTGATCATTTACATTTTCAATTTCGCTATCGATATCAAAAAGTAAATCGTTTGCAATTTCTAGCTTTCTTTCAGTTGGGATTTTAGCTTCTCTATCGTTTGCAAGTTTGTCTGTCTTGCTTTCGATAGCCTTTGTTTTAAGTTCAATAGGTTTTGTATCAGTGATGGGTTGCTCGGCTGGTTGTTCTGCTTGTTCATTGTCTTGTATTTTATTGATTATTGATTCGTATGTAAATATTCTAACATTACTATCCATTTGGTCGGCAATGCTGTCCTCTGCTGTTGCATAATATGATGCATACCCTTGTTTAATAGCATCAAATAGTTCTTTTGATATTTCACCGAACTTTGCGTAGGCATCTTCGATAATATCAGAAAACTTATAAATTCCCGCTTTTGTGTAGATAGCAATAATTTTAGCTGCTTTAATTGCTAACTCTGGGTTAATACCCGACATTAATTTATTTAATTCGTCACGCAAGTCTTTAAAAGCATCGTCAAGTTCTTGGTCTATCTTTTCATCACGAACTTTTCTTTTGGATTGCTTCGGCTCGGCTTTAGGTTGTTGTTCTTTTTCCTTGGCTTCGGCTTCTTTTTTAGCTTTTCTTTTTTCTACTATTGCTTGATTTATATCACTAAATTTCTTTGCGATAACTTTATCCAAAAGTTTTTCCTCTGGTGACATAGGACTTTCTATATCAGGATTTGGATATAGTTTTTTCTTTAAAGCAATTAATTCATCTACAGTTTTAGAATTATATTCCTCTTCAAGTTTTTCAATACTAGGTTTTACTCCTTGCTCTCCTGCGTTGGTGTTTCCTTTTCCTTGTTCATTTGCTGGGCTTTCTTGTATAGGTTTAGTTTCTGGTCGTGGTTTGCTCTCTCCTTTGGCGTCATTTGCTCCATCTTGCTCACTACTGGCTTGTTGTCCTGTGGTTGGTTGTTCTTGTTGTTTGTTTCCATCTTGGTTGTTTGTTTTGAATACTTGTTTTATCGCTTCTTCTTTGGATATTCCTTTTGTTCCTTCTGGATTAAAAATATCTCCCTCGCTATCTTTTACTAAATTAGTATAATCTTTAAATATATTACTTATATCAGATTGTTTTTTTGCATTAATTAAATCTTCTGCAATATTTAATTCTAATTCAGTATATTTTTGTTTAGGCGTTTCTTGGTCGTCAAACATTGAAGTTTGATTAGTCCATTCTTTAAAATCATCTACTTTTGAAGTAGTGAAGTCAGAAACGGCAACAATAGCGTTTTGAACTTCTGTTAATAGACTGTTTTCTTTCGAAACTGACAAAAGGTTTGGCAACGATTTTAAAAGTCCTTGTTTTGCATTATAGCTTAAACGTTCAAATTGCTCGGCTAAATCAGTACTTGCACCATCAAAAATGAACTGTTGTACTAACTTAACTAAATCTTGAACCCCATCAGCGCTTGGCACTCCTGTTTTGCCTAAAATAGTTTCTACTTGTGCTGGGTTTAGGTACTTTCTAACCTTGTCAAAAAATACTGGAAAGTTTTGTTTTATAGCTTCGGTCAAAGTAGTTTCGGTGTCAGTATTTTCAAAGATACTTTCAGTCATTTTTGACTTGTCTTGTTGTGGTATTCTGCGAGAAGTGGTTACTGGATCAATCTTTCTGCTTCCTCCTGTTTCAATGTCTTTTGCATCGTAATTACCTAACTCAATAGCTTTTGCATCATCAACTTTTAATCTACGAACCAATACTGGCTTATTCATTCCTTGCACTTGCTCTGGAGTAAAACCAAACTTTGCAGCATTGTCAATTAATTGTTGTTTGTATTTTGTACCACCACGTTGATAGTGTTTTTTTAATCCTTCGCTACGGTTGTTTCCTTGTATTACTTCGCCTCTTGAATTGACTACTGGCGCACCGCTATAAGCATTGTTGTTCTCTCCCGCTTCATCGAGTTTAGGATTGTCCGCTATTTTATCGGAAGCGACTTGGCTCGATTGGTCTTTACGGTTTTTTGGTTGCATTTCGGGTACAAAGTGCAACGGATTACGTTTACTGTTAATGTGTGCTGGTTGCAACGTTTCTTCTTCTTGTAAAGCATATTCAAACTCTTGCTCTACATTGTCGGCAAATTTTACAGTCCCTTTACTTCCTGTTGGCGCATTTGATTGTTCTTCTTGACGTTTGTAGGTTACTCCATCTTTGGTGTACTGGCCATCTTTTCGTCTTTGCTCGGCATCACCGGAAAGTAAATTATCAAACTCTAACTCTGCATCTTGATTTAGCGTTTCATCTTTTAACCAGGAACGATTATTTTTTTGAAGAGTATCTACTTTTTTCTTTTGACTATCGTAAAGGTCTTTTTCTAATTTTGATAGCGGTAATTGGTTTTCTTTTTTATAGGCAATATTCAAGAGTCGCTCATTTGAAACTTTATCATTGTCTATAAAATCTAAATACTCATCGTTGGTTAGTTCTGGCAAATTAGCTACTTTGATTTGCTTTGTAGCATTTGTTTTTTGACTTATGGCAGTTTTGTTCTTATCGGCTATTTTCTGCTCTCTATTGCTTAATTTTTCGTTGTTGCTTAACTTGGTAGCAATATCGGTCAATCGTTCATCAGAAACGTTGTCGTTTTGTATAGCTTCTAAAAATTCATCATTTGTGAGTTCGCCTATTGGTTGTTTTGAGGTGTCATCATTGGCATTGTCCAAATCATTTAGAAGTTCTTCGTCGGTTGGTTCTGTATTAGTGGAAGTAGGTTCTGTACTTACTTTATCGGGTTCTGTAGTTGTGGTTTCTTCAGTATATACCTCACTGCCAGTTTTAGCGTTTAGATTTACTCTTTGTGTTGTAGTTGATGTAGGTTGTGGTGCTTCATCGTCTTTTAGATTATCTTCTTGTGGTGCTTTGGGCGTGAATACTTTTTCACTATCAGGAATGGTAGAGAATTCGCCTTTTAAAGTTTTCTGTCTGTTTTGTTCTAATTGATTGAAACTAGCGTTTAGTTCATCAGTTAATGCCTTTTTTTGCTCAGTAGAAAGGTTTGAATTTTTGATTTTTTCAAATTCAGTTTTCAATCCATCTTGCATTAAATTAACCGCTACTAAAAAGCTATTTTCTTCTTTGGAAAACGTTTTGCCTTTCTCAGCATTTTTAACTACAATATCAAATGATTGATCGGCTAAATCATTCATTTTATTGTAAATAATGTCTTTATCTTCTTTGGTAAGGTTTGGATTGTTGTTTAGTTCATCACTAAGGCCTTGGATTTTAGAAAGTATGTCTTTTGTTTTTTGGATGTCTTGGCTATCAGAGTATAGTTTTGCTTGTTGTGCAATGCCTCCCCATAAACCACCAGCTAAGGTCATTCCTCCACCCATTAAAGCACCTCCTATAAAACTTTCGGAACGATTTTCGTTTGCTTGTTGTGTTGAAACATTTTTCCCTGCAATATTTCTATCTGCCTGTATTTGTGCTTCTGCCGTTAGGTATTCAGTAGTTCCCTCTAGTCCAAAGTTGTACCCAAATTGTTTGGCACCTGTGCTTACTGATGATAAAGCACCATTTCTCATTAATCTTCTAGAACCGTTTGATGCTCTAGCAATAGATTGTTCAATATTTTTAAGAACATTAACAGTACCTAATCTTTCAAAAAGAGTTTCGGCAGCACCATAAACATAAGACGTTAGTAGTTTTTGTCCAAAAGAAGTTTGTTTAGCGAATGGTTGCATTTCTTCTGTTTCCATATTTCTAAACTGATCACCAGCTTGGGAAGTTCCTAGCAATGCACTTCCTAACTCTGGAGCGATGGCAAGTGTAGCATATATAGGTAATTGGTTTGTTCCTAAATCTGCCATATATGAACCAAAGTCAGAAAAACTATTTATGTCCTTTGCCTTGTAGGATATGAATTGTTCTCTTTCGGATGAAGCTTCATCAAGCACTTCGTTTGCTATTTCTTTCGTGGTTTTTAAACCTTTTTTAAGCATTTTATCCGCAGACGAAGATTTGCTTCCAGGATCGTCTGTTTTTTCATCTATATAACTTAAAGTTTCGGCAGCAATCTTTACTGTTCCTCCTGCTAATGTTTTGGCAAAATTCTTAATGTTGGAATATGCTTTTTCATAATCGTTATAGTTGTATTTGAATACATCTAACAATTCATCACTTGTTTTTACTTCTTTGAGTAATTTAGGAAAGTTTTCTTGTAGATAACCTAAGCCATCTTTAGCTTCTTTGGCATCAGTTAATAAATCGTTATAGGTGTCTATTTGAGTTTTTGATAGATTTTCTATTGGAATGTTTTTGATTGACTTGGTGAAATTATCAAATTCAGTAATTTGATTTTGATATACATCGGCAGTAATTACGGCTTGTTTTAAAGCATCGTTTTTCTTTAAGTTTTCAAGCTTTAAGTCTTTCCAAATTCCTTGTCTGTCATAATCTTCTGGAAGATTAGCATCAAGTCTTTTTTGAAGTTGTTGTAGTTTATCTTCTTGTCTAAAAATATCCTCTGCTCCTTTTTGTATTGCCTCTGGAGTTAAAGGAAGATTTTCTCTTTTGGCTTTTTCAATGTATTTTTTTTGTTCGTCTTGTAATGGTTTGTAATCATCCATTACAAAATAGTCTTTGTCGCCACCAAGCGCTTCGTTAACAGCCGATAATCCTGTTCCGGTTACATTCCATACATTTTTAGCAATTTTACCTACTGTGTTTAAAAAACCTGACTGTTCTTTTTCTTGTTGAAGTCTTTCTTCGGTAAGGTTGTCGTCAACTTCCGATTTGGCTTTTTTAAATATTGTTTTTGAATACGACTCTTTTGGTTCAACAGGTAATTTTGTTTTAGCTACTTGTTTATTAGCATCTAAGACAATATCAACTCCAGATTTAACACTTGGAAAGGCCGAAGAACCATTTTCCGAATTGGAAACCCCACTTTGGTTTGGATTTTTTTTTTGAGGGGTTGTGGCTGCTACCGTAAACCTTGACTTGTAATCATTGGTATAATCAATAAGGTCTTGATCTGATGCACCATCGTTATGAAGTATTTCTAAACTTGCATTTAGGTCTTTATCGTACTGCTCTTGGCTTACTGGTGTTGGCTTGTTTGACTGTTTTCCCATGGGTAGTTGTTATTTTAAACCTAATCGTTTTTTTCTTTCTTCTAATGTTTCTTTTGCTTTTGGTTTTGTAGTTGCTTTTGGCTTTGGTTTTGGTTTTATACCTGCTACATCCATAAGAGTTTTGTGCATTTGTCTAATATTCATTTTGGCTTCTGATGTAAACCTTAACACGTCATTTGGATTGCTATAACTTTCATAGCTAAAAGGTGTTCTTGTTTCAACTCCTTCTTCATCCTTGGTTACTTTATATCCTCTAACAATAATGCTTTTTGGATTATTTGGATCAATATCAAAACCTTCAACAACTTCTTGGGTGTTTTCTTTTTTGTTATTGATAATTAAATTATTGTCTTTAATACCAAAAACAGCTTGTCCTTTTTTGTTTTTCCCACCGTAAGTAAATGAAGCTGGAGTTAATTTTGTTTTTATATCGCCCTTACCAATGCTTACTTCTACTTTTGTATTGGCATTTTTTTCGGCAACTGCTGCCATTCTTTTTTTGTATTGCGCATCAGTTTCATTTTTTTCTTTTACTAAATTATAGTTGTTTGGTTTTATTGCATCTTTATTGACTAAGAATGGAGTAATGTCCGTAACAAATTGATTTTCTAACTCTTGTAGTTTCCCATCAGGAATATTTGTGATATCATAAATACCTTTCTGTGCTAAAAATGAAATAGCGGTTTCGGTAGGATTGCCTTTTTCATCACTAAACATATTTTTAGCAACTTGTTGTATAGTTGGTTGCTCGTATCCTTCTTTAGTTATTAAATAACCTGTTTGTGGGTCTATACTTTGTTCAACTGGCGGTTTTTTATTTAAAATTGTGGCGTTATCTTTTATTAATTTTTCCCAATCGAATTTTGGAATTAAAGGAGCAATTTGTTGTAAGTTTAGAATTTCAGCTTCTGTAAGTACAATTTCTTTAGTAGCATCTTTTGGGTCTTTAACTATAAAAGCAGGATCGCCATTATTGTTTCGAGTAAATCTAGCATCTTTTAAGTTTGAGAAAAAATTCTCGTTTTGAGGTGTTCTAACGTATTTAGTATCTACTCCGCTTAAATACTCTTGTGCTAATTTTAAAGGTGCTGATACCATGCCTTTAATTACGGCTGGATTTTTTTGTATTTTATCAATCTGCATTTGCAGAGCAATAGCTCTTTCGCTAAACTTATCAGGCGTATTTACCAATTCTCCTACTAATTTTTGAAGTTCGGCACGATCAGCTGCAGCAATTTTTGCGTGAGCCATATCGACATTTTCTACTCCAGTCATTGGAATACTATCGTAGGACAACCATTTATCTATATTAGCTTGTTTTTCTTTTTCTGCTTGATTTTTAAGTTGTCTATCTCTTTGCTCCTGTGCAATATCGTTTTGACGTTTTTGTTCGTAGAAGTTGGACCACTGTTGCAATGCTTGTGTAGTACCATCGTTTAATGGTTTGTATTGTTGATATGCTGTGTAGTTGCCCGGTTTGCTCATTAGAATTGATAATTATAATTAGGTTTCCATCCTATAGTGCTTTCAGGTATAAAACCGCTCCCAAAAGATTGTGCTGTTTTTTTAGCTGTTGTTCCTGGAATAGTAGATGCAACACTTCCTATAGCATTAAACATTGTATTAATTCCCATATTCTTATCTTGTCTTGCTACATCAATTGCATTGCCTAATCCCGCTAGGTCGTTGTACTCTCTTTGCTCTTGCATTCCTCTAATGTTTGCATCATCTTGTGCAATAGCATAGTTTCTGCGAATAACTTGGTCATCAAGTTCTTTTTGGACATTTCTATTAACATTGTTTTGTTCGGCTACGAGTTTTGGTGTTGCTCCTATAATTGCACGAGTACCAGCATTGCCTATTGTGTTCATTGCTGTTGCAATATTTCTTGAAGATTCCTCACGCATTGCATTGCTACCAATGGTAGATATTTGCATGTTCTTATAAGTGTTGGTTAATTCTTGTCTTTGGTAAGCATCGAGTTCTGCCTGTCTTTCTTTTTCTCTTTTAGAGGCCGATATAGTATCGAAAGCCCCTTTTGCCAAACCTAGACCTCCCATTACTGCCATTGTTGTTGCTACTGCCATGTCATTATGGTATAAATTAATACAACAAAAATATAAAAAAATAATATACAAATATTATTTAGTCACACATATTAACTCGGTAGTATTTTTAGTGCCAATAACAAAGCCAGAATTTGTGAAATGCTTTATTAGATTTGGGTTTTTTATTGAGGTAAAAAGATATTTTTTGCCACTTGTTACGGCTAATTGTTTAATTACAAACTCGATTGCTTGTTTGCGAAGTTCTCTGTCTTTAACATCAAAGTTGGAAACAATGAATTCAATCCAGGCAACTTCTGAATTGGTGATGTAAACAAAACCTGCTGCAATGTTTGTATTAGTGTCGGCATCAAAAACCACTATACCATCTTTACCATTGTTTGGCAAAAAGTCTATTGGAGGAGAAGTAAAGCGGTTGTCTGTCCACCATTTTAGTAAAAAGTCTTGGTAGTCATTTTCGGTTAATTGTCTGTATTGTAGGTTAAACATAAGACTTGATCGCATTAGTGTTAACTGCAAATAACTCACTTAACACTTGTTCGTTGTTGGTTATTTCGACTTCCATATAATACCCTCTTATTTCTGCCCCCTCAATACGTTCTGGTTTGTGAGCGAAGCAAAAATCATTTACTATAAGCGGCCCTATTGAAGCTACGGTTATTGTTTTATTTACAAAGTTGATATTTGTAATAGCGCCTATTTGAATATCGGGTGTTTTGTATAGTATATCTCCAATGTTTATACTATCGGGCATATAAGCAAACGTAATGGTGTTTCCTGTTATACTTTGTACTGTTCCAATACCTTGTGTTCCTATGCCAAAAAAGACTTGTCCGACATTATTTTTTCGGATGTAGCCATAATAGCGACTTTCTTTTTTAACAAACTCATTTTTATGAATATCGCCCTGTGTTAGATTGGTTTTTAGTAATGTTTCCCAAGCATGTGTTCCCTCAATTTCAATGGTTTTGAATATTTTATCATTGGTTGAGTCTTCGTTGAAATAAAATACTAATTTGCTAGGAGAGTAAACTCCATAAAAAGTATTTGGAATAGGGTTGTCTAAATCGTTGTGCAAGTATAACTGCCCGTTTTTGATACTGTAAAAACGATTATCAACGCTGCACATTCCTTCTGGAGAATAAATCCATTCTGATGTCCAGCCGAGATTGCCTTCTGAAAATGTTATTGTTTTCATATTATAAGCATAATGTATGTACGTTTATATTCCCAACATTATTTACCAAACAGATGTAGAATGGGTCTGCTTCTGTTGCCAGAGATAATTGTATTTTATAATATAGATTATTTCCATCGAAAGGAGAATTATCTATATTGTAAACTGTATCTCCACTTTGAATTACAAGTGTACCACTCTGAGTTGCTACTTTACAAGGATTTGTTAAAGATTCTGCACAACCATTGTCAGGGTCTGAAACAGAATTAGAACGTAATGCTAACATGGGAGGGTTTAATGTTTCGCAATTAGCAAAAATTAGAGTTGTGCTGCCTAATAATTCTTCAAGAGTAAGGTCAAGCAATGGTATGTTTATTAAACCTCCATTACTTGCTATTGCCGTATTGACTTGTTCAAGTGTTAAGTTTATTAAATTAGCATTTATTGCTATACTTTCTAATTGAACGCATTCATTTATAGTTAATTCTGTGTTGTTGTTTACAACTTCTGTTCCTTCTGTTAAACCATCACAAGATGTATAGTTTAATATAATTTCATCTATACCTTCTGGTGGCAACACAACAGAATTAAATTCGGCAGAAATTAGTCTAAAACAATTTTCTCCTGCATCAATAACTTCAATATGTACCACTGCTGTATCATTGCAAGTACCGTTACTTAATTGGTAAGTGAAACGATCGATAAGGTTGTTTGTGCCATCATGCTCATAGGTAATAGTGTTGTCTAAATTTACTGTAGCTGTGCCATGTTCTGGAGGAATTATTATTGTGACAGTTATAGGAGCTCCGTTTGGAGTGTCATTTGCTAAAACATTTATTATTTGGCTTTGTCCTACTTCGGTTAATGTTATGTTGTCGTTAATGGCATTTGGTTTTCTATTGGTATAGTCCCAAATTAGATATAACTTTTCATCTAACATCAATCGATTAAACTCAAAACTTCCTGTAAAGGTGTTTTGGTTTATACCTTGAATTGTTTCGGTTAAAACTAAATTAGTGGCATCGTCAAGCAAATCATTAATGTTTGATGTATTGTAGGTTTGATTGCTGATTAAATATTTGATCCTATTGCATTCCTGGTCTTTTAAGAAGCTACCTGTATGTATTTGTCTTTTTACGGATTGAATTGTGATAGTGTCTCCATTTATTGGAAATAATCCTTGTCCTTCAAAACCGCTAATAGTTTGGAATTTGGTTATTGGGCTGTCAGTAAATGTGTCCTCATATTCTAAAAACGCATTTAGACTTGACCTAAATCTATTTAGGATTGTTTTGTCTGTATCTAATTCGTCTCCTAAAACAACTAAGACAATATCTAAAGGAATAGGTAAAGGGCAAATATTGGTTATTGTAATATAACTATCTTCATTTGGATTTATAGTTACAAGCAATTCGTTATCATCTAGTGTATCTCTGTCTATTGTTATGCTGCCTACGCCAGTTAAATCATCGTGTGTTTCTGATATACCGTTGAATACTGTTGTAATATTAACATCTCCTACAATATCATAATCTAATGTGATATTTCCTATTTGGTTATTAAGATTAAGAATATAGCTATACTCTTCTGTTATTTCTCTTTCGAATACGTTATCACAATTAAAATAGTCTAAAGTTATTGGTTCATCACCAATACTCAAAGTATAAAGTTTATTGAAAGTGTCAAAAGCACCTATTTTAGTGGCGTTTCTAAATGCTATTGATAAGTTTCTAAAATAGCTTTCCATACCATAGTTTATCTCTGTTGTTCCATCAATAGACAAACGAATTGGTGTTCCAAAATATGGATTAAACCAATAAAAACGGAAATTGTCTTGGGCAAAACTTTCAGGATTTAATCCTATACCATTGTTGCCTTGATATTCTTTATACGATCCTAATACCTCTGATATTTTAGTAATAATAGGTTCTCCTTCTTCAGTGTAAATAGCTTCTTTTCCAAACAGGACATATCCTGCTTTTTCTTCTTGTAATACTAAAATGTCGCCAAGACGATTGTGTAACCTTTGAATACTACCATACTGTTTGTTTAGCTCTTTGAAGTTTGCCGTGGCTAAATTAAAATTATTTAGTCCGTTGATGTTTGAACTTTCGTTGTAAGGTTCTGACGAGTGTGTTATATCGGCAAATCGTTTTACTTGCTTATAAGGTTCAATAGATGCTGCTTTTGGTCTGTAATCTATTCCTAATGCGTTGGCATTGAATTTGTCCTTGTAAATGTAGCTTTCAATTCCAAACCCTTGAACAAAGCAATTAAAAAAGTCTAGTTCTATTATAGCTGGTGTAAAAGTTGAATTATCCTGATTTTGTACTATTGGGTATTGTAAGCTTCCAACGTGGTTTCCGTTTTCGTCAATATCAAAGGTTTCTTCTGATTCGTAAAAAATATTATTTTCTACGTTTTTTTGATCGGTTTCAAATATTACTATACCCTCTGTAAAGATAATTTCAAATTTTACATTTGTGGATATTCTTCCTTTTTTATCAGCAACTCCTTTTCTGTGTGCAACTACAAAAAACTGACTTCCATCTGCATTCCAACCCCAGCCAGAATTTTCGTGCCATTCATCGGCCGCTCCAAAACCGGCAGTAATATTTGTTCCAATATCATTTAATCCATTCCATGTATAGTCCTTACCAAATTGACCAAGGTTTTGAACCTCTGTTTCAAACCATTCTTTTACGGAGTTGTATTGTCCTGCAGAAACAAATCTTTTATCATATGTAGCATTGTAAGCAATATTACCTCCGGCATTAAAATTAATATAAATTTTAATTGTTGTGCCTGGATTTATTTTATAGTGTTCGTATAAGTTTGTTGATGGATTAATCTCTCCAAATTTTGGAAGAGTGAAATTTCTGCCTGGATATCGGAATCTAGAACTTACTTCAAAAGTTCGTGCTTTTGAATCGTCAAAACTCATATTGAAGTTTGTGGGTTTTATTTTCATATACAAGCCACTTTCTTCAAAAATATCGGTATTGTCAACCGTTTGATTACCCTCGATAAAGTCTTTTTCTTTTGTTTCTATTTCTAGGACTTCGGTAGTAACTAATTGTTGTAAAACTCCATTCGAGTCGGATTTAACAACTAATGTGTCTCCTTTTTTTACCTTGTCAATATTGTTTCCTTCGAGTTTTATCCAAGCAAAAAGACCTTCTCTGTAATAAAGATTTACAAATATTGTATTGTAGTGTTCTTTGTCTTGCTTTATTACATATTTAAAACCAACAGCCCAAGGTGGAGCTATACTGTAATCTGTAATTTTTAATTTGTTTTGAAATGTAGAAAATTCAATATCAATATAAATAGTGTTATTTATTGTTGTTAACACTGTACATGTTCTACCGTATTTGTCAATGTAAACTTTTCCTACTTCGTAACTTCTGTTTGATTTTAAAGAAGTATTTACTGCTATTGCGTTAAAAGTAACATCGGTATCGTCAAAATTATAATTCCAATTTCGCGTTAATAAACTAAAGTTGCTATCACTCGGATTTGTGGGTGTATTGTCAATTTCATAAACTATTGATGGTGTTTGTATAGTGATGCTATTTGTAGTGAAGTTATCGATGCTAAAATTTGTAATACTATCAATTGTTGAGTTTGCTGGTGGTGTAACTCCATCTATATTTGCGCTAAAATTATTGGTACATACTTCCTCTATAAAAAAGATGAAGTTTTCATCTTGCGCTAATTCGGATGCGTTTATAAAATCTTTGTACAAATAGAAAGATAATTCTTGATTGTATCTTCCTGCGTTTGTATTAACGTCTTCCGCTAAATTTATATTAAATACAATTGAAGTATCTTTTTTTAATTGAATAGTGCCGGGAAAATTTATTTTTAAAAGTTGTTCACTAATATTTTCTTTAGGCAATTCTTCTCCACTAATATCGTTTGACACTAAAGAAAGTTCGTAAATTGGTTTTTTTGGAATATCGTAAAACTCTGTATAATTTCCGTAGGTGATATAATTATTAATAAGAGACTGCGCTTTTGCTTTTAAAGGAATATTATCAGATGCTCTGTACAATTCGTTTTCTGGAAGTGCAACTAGTATTTTTTTGTTTGAAAAAACAAATGATTGTTCGCTGTTATCAGCATATCCTTTTTCTTCTTTGTTGAAGTTTTCAATTAAGTAGATAGTATTTGAATAGGCCTGTTTTACTACTAATTGAACATCAGTTACTCTTTTATCTCCTGTATTAAAAATAAGGGTTATGGCGTTGTACTGATTAACCATACCGTTATTTAGCATAGTTTGAAAGTCAATATCGGCTTTTTTTGGGAAAAATTTATAATAGGTAAATGAAGATATTGCAGAATACTCTCCATCTAAATACTTGTACCGATAGGCAAATGAAAGAAACTTATCTAAAAGATTGTTACTATTCTCATCTGAATATGTAGGTATTGTTTGTAATGGGTATCTAGGTGGTTTTTTGATAAGTAAAATATCTTCTTCATCAAAACCATTAACCGCCCACGTTTTGGCTCTTTTGATATTGATACAACAAGGTTGCATATTGTTGTCTGTCCATAATAGCAATTCTTTATTTTCATCTTCGGTTTTTAGAATGTCTATTCCGGTGATTAAAAAGTTTTCATGAAGGTTTAGTACTCTTGTTCCTAATGGACGAGTGTCTACAAGTACTGGAGTTAGTACTTGATTGACTATGTTGTATTCAAGCAAATAGCACCCTGCATTGTCTTTGCATAACCAATAAATTTTATTTCTAGCTTCATATACTAATGGGTTTGGCGTTATGTTATATACTGTGCCTGTGAAAGAGAAGTTTGTAAGCTTCTTGTTTGACAAAACGTTTTTTGCTGCACCAGCGTTTTCAGATGTTTCGGAGTTTATTACATTGATGTTTTCGGCATGGCGGTATTCTCCAGGAGGGAGCACTCTTTCATCCGCATCTTTATTCATTCTTCCCGATGTAAAATTTTTATTTAGCTGTGGCATCGCGTTTTATGTTTCTTTAATTTCAATTTCAAAAATTCGCTTCATCAGATTTTTTTTCTTGATGTATTCTTTGGTCTTAAATCCTTTGCAGTCTTCTACTATCTTTAAGCCGTTTTCGATATAAACAAAATCGGCTATGTATTTTAATTCTCGCCTTGCACATACTTCTTTTCCTTTTAAATTCTTCACATACTGAGCAGGAGCCAAAACAAATGGCACTTGTTCTTGCAATTCTGAAATAGCACCGCCTTTATATAGCATTTTCAAAACTCCAGACCTTTTACTTTCTTTTTTAGAATCGTAACCGTTGGTTTTTGTATTACTGTATTTTGATTTTTTTATGGCTTTTTTAAACATGTACTATGTCTTTGTATTGTGAATATCCTAATTGGTATAAGTAATAATTAAAATTTTTATCTTTTTTGATGTTTTTAAACTCGCTTAATTCTATTATTTTAATAAAAGCTTCAAACGTTTCTTTATGTATAGTTACCATTTCTACTTTTGTGTTTGGCGGTAACATTCCAACATTGTTTTGTTTTATGGGCACTGCCTATTCGATTGTATTATTTGAATTACCAATACTACTTCTCGTACTTGTAGAGGTTTGTATATATTTTGAAACCGTATAGAGATTGAAATTTAATCTATCTAATTTGGCTTGGTGTAAATAAGTTTTATACTCTAGTCTTGCACGTTGTTTCTCGTTGGCAGGAACATTTCTTCTATAACCTATGATTTCTTGATAGACGTACTTAATTAAAGCTTCTTTTAAATCTTTGTGTATTCGAATAGGTTTTAGTTTTCTTTCTTCAATTTCACAATCTGACATTGTCCAGGTAAACAGACCATCTGAATAATATTCTAAAACAACTTTCATTCCTTGCATATCTGATCCAAATGATATTCTTCCGTGTTGAGGATTAAATACGGCTTGTCCTTGTGTTTGCATTTGGCTACCGTACTTTGTATCTACTTTGAAGCAATTATTTTGATTTGTTAAATCTTCAGTAGGGTTTCTAACTACATTACCTTCATTGTCAAAAACAAAATTGTTTCCATCTTGCATTAAGGTTAATGCTGTATTGATACCTTCGTTAATCATGATAGGGAATAACGTATTATCGTGAATAACACTAAGACTTACCCAATTAACAAAGTCTTGTGGATATTTGTATATTAAATCACTTGGCACATTAAATTGAACTATTGTTGTGTCTTTTCTGATTTCTCTTTGGAATAGTTTTACGCCTTGTTTAGCAACATTAATAAATTGACTTCTTCGGGTGTTGTTTAGATAACTATCACTGTCAGCAGCCATCATTTCCAATTCTTGAATAAATTCATTAAAAGAGAACCATTGATAGTCGCCTATATACTGTTCGTTTACATTATCGAAATTTTCTTCAAAATATTCTTGTTCCGTTAGAATTGGCATCTTTTAATGTATTAGGAGGTTAATTCTTGTTGGTTGTTGATTTGCTCCGTTTGTGAAGCAATAGCGGTTATTTCATTTTCTTTAAGGTTAATTCCAAAACGTTTTAAAACTTTTACTACTAAAGCATCTTCTTCGCTTGGGTGAGCATCTGCATCACGGAAGTTAGGGTGTGAAGGGTTAAATAATTCAGTTCCGGTTGATATGTCGTAGGTCCAATTTGGAATTATTACTTTTCGTATAAATGAAATTTTTATGGGCTGTGTGTTTGCAATTGGGAATGTTTCAATAGTATTACCAAAACGAATAGATAGAGGTAATTTGCTATTTGCGTTTGGTTTTAATATTCTAAACTCTTTAAAATTTGAGCATTGTTCAAATTCAATATCTCCTTTAGTTTTGACGATAAGGTCAATGTAAACTGCATCGGCAGGAATGGTTATTTGACCGTTTGAAGTAGATGTAACCGAGGCAAAAGATAGATAATGTTGTAATTTTTCTCTATGGTTTTCGGCTAGATTTTCTAGACCGCTTCCTAACATGCCTCTATTAGCTCTGTTTTGGTGCTGATTGATTAAGCTAATGAGTTCATTCTGTCTTTCCTGAATAGCATCGTGTAAAAACAAATTGAATTCTACTGGAGTTACATTGCCTCTTACATCTGTGTTTACAAATGTTTTTACCTTTTTGTATATTCTGTCAATTAGCATGTTAGTATAAATTAATACAACAAAAATATAAAAAAATAATATACTATGATAAAAAAATAAGGGATGTATTTTTACACCCCTTATCACACAAACAATCAATCAAAACAAAACATCAAGAGTTTTCCTCTAAAAGTTTTTTCGATAACCATTCAACATTGTTTTTTTTGTTGATTGGCGGAATTTCTCCAAATTTAAGTTCGTATTCCTTTTGCAATTTTTCTAGTGCGCTGTCGTTTTGATCTGTAGAAGAAGGTGCGACATGTACAATTTCTTTGTTGTCTATTTTTAAAGCCAAAGCTTGTAATGTAGTTTCGTTTTTGTTTTGAGATAAAAACAATCCGGTTTCGTCAATTGGTTTTTGGCCTACTGCTAAAGTAAGAATTGGTTCTCCGGTATCTGTCCATAAAACGGCTGTTTTCGTTGGATTTATTTTGATGATTCCTTTTGAAAGTGCTAATGCAACTACTTTTTTGTATTTCCATTCACCCTCGTCTGAATAAGCATCTACAATTGCTTGTGGGTTTGAAATAGCGCTTTGTTTTACTTGTGCTTCAATTTCCTTATCCTCTTGCAACAACACTGATTCTCCAAACACTAATAACCCTACGGTTTTAATGTCAAGCGTTTTTCCTTGTAAAGAAAGTACGGCTGATGTAATTAAGTCAGCTTTGTCAATGCTTTTTTGAGCATCTGCATTTTTGTCAACCAATGCATATTTAACGTTAAAATCAGGGTGTGTTTTTAAGTATTCAATTAGTATGACATCTTCTGCAGGAACAGAAAGAATGCCCTCTACAATATAAACTCTTTGTTTCTTGTAATTTTTTAGAAGGTCTCCTTGTTTTTCTAATTCACTATGCCAAATGCTGTTTGCTCCTGGAATATAATAAATTTTTTCTAGAAAACCTGTTTTTGGGTTTTTTACTAGAACGTCTTTTTGTGCTATTGACCATGTTTCTGGTGTTAAATCGCCTAAAAGATAAAATACTGCTGGTGTGTTTTGTGTTTGATTCATTTTTGTTGTTTTAAATTTATAAAAATAAAATAGCGAGAGTAATTAAACTCTCGCTATTTCTTACTGTTATTATGCAGTTCTACGAACAACCGTAAATGCGTTTGCGCCTACAACTTGTTGCGTTTGCTCACATTTAAAGTCAGCAGTAGTTGTGTCTTTGTTACCATCTTGTTTGTCAGCGTAATTATCTCCTTTGATAATCACGGTTCTTAAACGATTTGTGGCTCCGAAAGCTCTGTGTTTTACAGCAAGATAAGGAACGGTAGTAGAAACTCCGTCAATAGTTGCTGTAGTACCACCGCCAGGAATAACAAGACAAGCTAATGAAGTTGTCAATGCTTTTTCAGTCCCTAACATTGTTGGATCGTTAAGGATATCAAGCTCTTGGAAGTGGAAAGAAATACCATCAATGTAGATAGAGTTAAACCCTAGCGCAATTGAGTTTTCTTTTTTGTTGTTGAACATACCATAATTAACTCCGGCTGCGTAATGAGCGTTTACTCCAGCACACATTTGGCGGAATTTAGTCATTTGAGTGTAATCTCCCCAAATAGTAAATTCTTTTACTTGTACTCCCTGACGTTTCATTCTCCAGATGATATCTACTAAATCATCAATGTCTTCAATGTAACCATTGGCAACGTTTCCTCTTGTTTCGATAGTAGGAACTAAACCATTCATCCCTCTGTTTTCGCCAGTAGCTTTTCTTCGGTGATATAAATGAGTAAATTCTACTTTGTTTTCGTACAAGATATCGGTATTTTCCATGTCTAATGACCACCACATTTTTCCTGCAGGAGTATCAAGCCATGTAGTAGCCGCCATATCAGAATTGTTAACATTAAAGTGCTCTTTGATAATATGAGAATAATTATCAAAGTACTTAGGCGTCCAAGTTCTTCCTTCTGTGAAACCATTAGTTCCCTTAGCAAAAGAGTTAGAGAAATCAACAACAATATCAACGTTTGTTAAAGTTCCAAAAGGCGTCGCTGGTGCAGCATCATTTGTAGCAACAAAAGTAGTGTCATTGGTTACAGAGGTAACAGTAGCTTGGAATTCTGCAGTACCAGTAAAAACCAAAATTGTATCGCCTACACGACAATTATGTTTTGGTTGTGTTGCTGTGGCTGTGAACGAAAATGTGTTGACTGCGCAGTTAACCGCTTTAAGTTTGTTTTGCAATCTGTTCATTTCAGCGTGTTTTACTAAGTCAGCAGCATAAGTGCTTCTTTTAGCCATCAATTCGATAAACTTAAAAAGTTTACCTCTACCGTTAGCAAAGTGTAGCTTTGCCAGTAAATCTGGTTGATACACCATAGCATAATTGTATGGATCAATCCAGTTGTTGGAGCCCGGAATTAATCCTCCCGGTTGGTCTATTACAGACGCTCCTGATAAGTTGTTTAATAATAAGTTGAAAGGCATTTTTTCTAGGTATTTAAGGTTAAAAATTAAATTACATCAACCTGCAATGTTCCGGGCGGTCTATATGTCGTCGTTTCTTTTGGGGCTGATGGGTTTGCTTCTTGTTTAAAGTTGGCGCCTTGGAAATTAGGATTGTACTCTTGTTTCAATAATTTTTCGGTGCTTATCGCCACCGCTTTATGAACAAGTGCATTAATCATTTTTTCACGAGCTGTTGGATTTAACCACAATATGCTTTCGGCAAATTGTTTGTCGTTAAAATTCCCATCTTTATCTCGAAACATTTTGTCCACTTCATTATTTACATCTTTTGTTGTTGATAACATTAACTGCTTATCGGCATCGGTTGTAGTATATGAAAGGGGGACAATTTCTTTTGTTCCATTATTGTCAAATTCAATATTGAATAAACTTTCGTTTACTTCGGCAACTGATTTTTCCATTCGTGAAACATATTCTTTTTGAGCATTTTGGAGGTTTTCGTAAACTGATTTTTCAATTTTAAAACCTTTTTCTAACTCGATTAATTCTTCTGCTGGTTGCTGTTCTTCTTTATTAACTTCTTTTTCGGATTTTTTCCCGAATGAATCTCTGAAATCGCCAATGAACTTTTCTAAATCTACTTCGTCGTACTCGTCAAGTTCTGCATCTTCATCGGTTAGTACAATACCCGTTTTCTTTTCGAGGTAGGCATCTACGTTTTCTTTGGTAATTTTTCCGTTACCCTCACGTATTGCTTTTTCTCTTGCTACATCTAAAATGCTTAGAGAAGTGATATCGAAGTTTTTTTCTTTGAGGAATTCCTCAAAGGTTAAGTTTGGATTGTCTTTTTTGGCTGTGGCATATTCTTTTACATCATCAGGTAATTCTGCCAAAGGATCAACGGGAGTTGGTTCGTCTTTGGGTTTCGGCTCATCCGTAGGGCTTGGCTCATCCGTAGGGCTTGGCTCGTCTGCAGGTGTAGGTTCGTCTGCAGGTGTAGGTTCGTCTGCGGGAGTTGGTTCATCTACAGGTTTCGGTTCATCCGTAGGATTATTATTTTCCTCTACAATTTTCTCGAAATGTTCAAATTCTGCTTCCATAATATAGTATTAGTTAATTGTTTGTAAAGCAAAAGTATAAAAAAATAACAATTAATAATACAAACGTAATATATTTTATTTATATTTGAAACATGAAACGTTTTTCAATGTTCTTTATAATTCTTATCTGTATGATAAGTTTTACGGCTGGAGCAACTACTACCAAGCCGGAACAAAAGCAAAAAACAGAATTTGTTAAAACATTTAATGTAGAATCAAATGCTGTAAGTGTAGAAAATAATTGTCAATTTGTATTTGTATTGACAGATGCAAAAATTAAAACAGAATTCAAAGTGAAATCCTTTGAAGTAATTAAACCCATTATTTTATCCGAAGCAACAAATGATGATGTTGGTTGGCGTAATTCGAGGTTAAATTATAATCTAAATTTAAAAACAAATCGAATATCAATTGTTAGTAATTGTAGCAATAAGGAAAAAGTAAAGATTCGGTGCGACTGTTAAGATCAATTCAATATATATAAAAAGCCATTCAGTAATGAATGGCTTTTTTTGTGCAATTATATATGTTATTCTTCTTCATCTAATACAAATTGATTTTTGCTATAATCATCTTCGTTTTCGAAGTCAATAGCATTAGGATTCTCTTTTTTCCGCTCAACTAATAATTTACTTTGCTGTCCGGCTTGTAGCTTTGTTCTCTTGTCTTTAGCTGTTTCCTTGAACTCAGTAAGGTTTGCCATGTTCAAGTTCTTGATTTTTTCTAAATACACATCTTGTTCAAATTCTAGTTGCTCTTTTGGCGCTTCAATTTGCAACATTCCTTTACGTTCTAAAATTCGTATTTGGGCCATTTGCTTTTCATACTCCAGGTCAATCATTTTCTTTTGCTTATAGGATTGAGCTTCTGCCTCTGATGCTGCTTGTGCTGATTGAATATTGCCTTGGGTTTGCATTTTCATATTGGCCTCTTGCTCTTGCATTTTTTGTTTTTGTCTTCTGTTACGAATGAAACGCATGTACTCATAAGCTTTTTTGTAATTGGTTTTAGCGAGGTCAAGGATTTGGTATTTTTCGCTTAAATCTATAGTTTGCTCTTGCATACCGATATCTAAGTCTTTTTTAAGTTCCGTTAACATTTCTTTGTCGGGCACCATTTCTACTGAATAGCCAAACTCGTGTAGGTGTCTATATTTATAGGGTTCTAAAAGATTTGCATTTTGAATACCGATAGCGTTTTCGTATAGTTTTTTTAGCGTTCCCGCTTTATTAAACATCCAGATTGTTTTTATTCGGCTTGAAATACTTTCACATACTTTTTTATCAAACATAGTAGCGGTATCGACAATATGCTTGGTGGCGGTGTTACTTGCTAATAACATCATTTGGTTAATACCTACAAGTGCATTTGGACTTTGGCTACCATCACGAGCTGGATTAATTCCTGTAACTTCGCGTAGTTGGTTATAGTACATACTAAACACGTTAAGTAATTGTGCTAATGCGCTTCCTTGTTGTTGTGGAATTGGTCGTGCAGCGCTACCTTCTTTTATTCCCATTTCACCCATATCAACACGCTTGGTAACGATAACCCCTTTGACGTTCAAAATAGATAATGCGGTTTGCCATATTGCCGTTTTGTTTGTTCCTTTGCCCTCGTCTGTTAAATCGGCAAGACTATCTACATCAATTTGAATTAAATCAGGTTTTAACTCCGAAACAAGTTGCTGTATCTTTAATGATTGATACTGTAATTGGTCCAATAACGGAATTATATTAGAAAGAAACGATTGAATTTTGTTTTTGTAAAGATTGGTGGAGCGAACAATAAATGGAGGCATTGCCTTATTCATTTGGTCTTTGGCTAGGTTTTCACACTCTCTCCAACCGTATATAAATTCATTTGAACCGATGATGTAATTACCTTCGTACCAAGTGTCTAAAATTTTGCTTATTTTAGAATTTGGATTGCCTTTATTTTCCCATGAGCTATCTCTTTGAGATACTTTCCATGCTTCTTTCTTTTCGTTGTAGCTTTTCTTGAATACTATTTCTTTGGATGATTTATAAGCAAAACGCATTACATCTACTTTCATTCCTAAAATCTCTTTCATTTCGACTACGTCAAAATCTAAATACGCTTTGTTTTGACTTGAATACTTTGAAGCTATATCTCTTAGCGTTTTTTCTGGAAAGTTACTTTCTCGTTTGATTTCATTTATGGTTAGTGTTTCAACGTAGAAATGATAATACACATCGCTAAAATCGTTTTTTCGGCAAAAGGAGTGTCCATACCTTTCTGGATCGATATATTCTAATTTTACACCATCATTGATATCAATCCAACAACGAGCTACATTTATGCCTATAGTGACTGCATCGCGGTCAAGTTCGTATTTTATACTTTCCCAACCATTTGATTTTTTAACAAAGTCAATGTTTATTTCCTCTGCAATTTCAATTAGAGGTCGTTCTTTGATTTCTTGATACAATAAAATTTCTTCATCAGTTTCAGGCATGAAGTCGGGTGTCATATCAATACCCAATTCATCTTTGGCGTTTTGAAAAAACTCTTTGGACATTTGGTTGGTTTTATGCTCAATGAATTTTTTTCTTTTCTCTATTGCTGATAGCTTGTCAATGCTACGGATATCAAGTCTATAGAAATCATCTTGAATTCCATTGATTACTATGTTACAGAATTTTTCTGCCCAATTGATATTTCTAAAATCTATGTGATCAAGCATAGATAAATCATCACTGTTTTTAGAAAACCATTTTTTGTATTTTTCAGAACTTTGCTCACCACGATAGTAAGCTCTTAGTTCTTGAATTTCTTTATTTCTGTCTTGGTATTGATTACCGCTTGTCGCATTTAAATATCCTCCTCTGAACCATTCTGAAGCAATGTGAGTAGCTACTTTTAAACCAAATGCATCTAGTTTTTTGATGTGGTCTGGCGCTAATGGATCAGGAATTCCGTTTACTATTATGTTATCTGTTTGCATGGCTAAGTTGTTTTTTAAATGGGTTACCTAATGGTTGTGTATTAGTTTCGGGTGCGACTCTTCTTATTTTTTGATTGCCTAATAATGCTAAAGAGAATGAGATATAAGCATCTGATTTTGTTCTATTCTCTAGGTCAACCTCTTTGATTTGATAAAGCGTTCTGGTAAATGGAAAATCACCAATTTTACCTATATCTCTTTCTTCATCATTTCTAGCATAGCCAATATGTTTGTCTACAAAAGATTGTACAGCATAGAATTGAGCATCGGCAATTTTACTGTCTTGTTGTGGCGCTCCTCCAAACTCTAATTCAGTAGGCGACAAATCTTTCACTAATTTAAAAGGGTTGTTCATGGAGTATAATCTATAGCCACGTTCTTTTATTTTTTGTAAAAAACGTTCATTTGAAAGCTCTATGAGTACCGGCATTGAATAATAAACCATAAGCATAATCATATCCTCGAAAAACAACTCGACTGATGATGCTCTAGTTAGATATTCACAAAGCATTGTGTTTTTTGGTAAATTATCTTCCGTGTGGTTTCCTGCAACAACCGAAGCTGAACCTAGCGAACCTCTATTACTTACAACTTTAGTTCTATTATAAGGGTCAACTCCAATAGTTCCAATATGGTTTGCTGTTGGAGAAAATGAAAACCCTCCAAAATATGGTTTTTTAATTTTTACATTTCGATAGTGAGTAGGAGGATGGCATCCTACTTTTATAAAAAACTTTCCATTTTGTGGGTCGGGCCGCCAAACTACATTACTGTCTTGTACTCCATCTTCCCAAATAAGGTTACCACGTTCTAAGTCTTTATTACCTAAATATTCTTTTATGGCATCATTATAATATTTGTCTTCTAATTCATATTCATCATACTCAATCTGTTCGTCAATTTGCACTAAATTGAAAGGGCATTCGGAAGCATCATCACGGAAGGCGTCTGTTATGTTTCTTGGAAATTGTCTACGTTGTTCGTTGTATTTTTTTTGGTCATCTTTAAAAGAACTTTCTTCGTTATCTAAAAACTCTGATGCTCCAATATTTCGTAATTGTCCGTATTCGTTTTTTATTGGAATTATAGGATTTTGAACTATTGAAAAACCATACTCATCAAAAAATCCTTCTAAGCAATAGTCGGCCGGAATAAAGATACGATGAAGTCCTGATTTTGTTTGTCCGTTAGCATTTCTTTTTGTAGCGTTGCTATCGTCCCAAATAGCTTTATAATTTGAACCACCTTTTTTTAGTGGGTTTACAGTAGATATAACCATTGACTTTCCTCTAATTTCAGAACCTACTCTGTGAGATGTTTTTACAATGTACCAATATTCATCAAAGGGAACTTCTGGCGGGTATTTTCCAGATTCGTCTAATAGAGAACGAAATATAGCATCACCATCGAGTGCGTTCATTTCAGTATTATTCCAGGATATAGTTGTGTCAAGCCCATCATCTTCCTCAATGGTTTCTCCTGTTCGTTTTTTTCTATTTTGCTCTTGAAAACGTAATTCAGTTTGAGGGTTTGTGGTTCCATCAGTTATAGGTTTAAAGAATGGCGGTAACCTCTTAAATGTTTTTACAAGTCTTGAAAATATTTTTTTAGCATCTTTTCCTTTTTTAGAAACAATACCTAATAATTTGTTTTGGCTTACTGTTCCACTATCTAAAAACTCCATAATAGCCATGAAGGAAGCTCCAAAACGTCTGTTTTTTACATAGTCCATGCCGTAGCACCTTTGGTCAGCTTTGCATGCTTCCCAAAAAATCATTAACTCGTTTTGTATTACCCTAAAGTTTGGATATTTATCTAATTCTCTGCACCATTGTAAGCCAAACCAATAAGTAGGGGTTATCCAAATTGCTTCGCCTTTGATGTACATCCAATATCCATGTGTACGTTTATGGAATTGTGCATCTATGTAAGGTTTGAATTCTCTGTTATTTAAAGAAGTGTTGTTTATTCCTTTTATTAACTCTTTTCTTTTCCATTTTTGCTGATTTGCAGGAAGGTCATGGTTTTCGATTTCTGAATTATCTGGTTTTTTAGGAATTGCAATTCTAATATCTTCAATTAAAAATATATCTCCTATAGTTCCGTTTTTTGACACTATTACAACATCATATTCTTCATTATAACCATATTGCCAAGATTTGCTATTGTTTTTTTTCTCAATAACATCTTTTGGAATATGGCTGGTACAATTTATACCTGTGTAGAATATTGACATATTTATATTGCTTCGTTAGCGTATCTCTTTGTTGGATGCAAGTTTGAATCGTCTTTTTCTGCTTCTTTACCAAAAAGTATGGATTCAAGGCGTTCTACTTCGTCATAGTTGGCTGTTAATTCTTGCCTTGCTAATTGCTTTGATTTGATTATATTTATTACTTTTTCATCGTCTAATTCATCACTTTTAAATGCTTCAATAATGCTTTCTAGGTAATCAATATTTTTTTTATACTTTTCAATTAATGCCGGAATACGTTCTTTGAAATAACTCATGGTACTTAATTTATTGCGAAAAAATGTTTTTCTCTAAAAAGCAAAAATTCTTCTTCGTTGATATAAAATGGTGCGCCAAGGTTGATATCGGTTGTAGCGATAGTGCCTTTGGTTAAGTTGTTATTTGTTAGTGAACTTGAATGCAGCACCACTTTGTTTTGTTCATAATGTTTGGTTGCACTTTCTGGAATAAATAAAATTGATGATTTCACTTGTTCTACTTCTATTTTTTTTGCAAGGATATAATCATTTGGACTGAAAAAGGTTTGGCTTTGTTCGTCTTTAAAAAAATAGATATTTCTTTTTTCTATTTTAAAAAGATTTTTATTCATGAATAATTGATTGCCAGACATTGCTTTTGTTCCATCTTGGTCTAAAAAATCGTGCATGATGATTGGATCAATTATTACCTCTGTATCCTTTTGAATGTTTAACGGATTTACAATAGGTGTTTCTTTTATTGTATGCAGCACATTTGCATTTTTATGGAAAGTAAAACGTTTGTCAACAAACAATTTATCTCCCGAGTTTAGGGTGATATAGTCTTTGAACTTTTCGTTGATTTCAATTATGTAGTCGTGTACTGCTTTCATATTATCTTTTTATAGTAAATATTGAAAATTGGTAACCAATGTAAAACCTTTCGTCCGTATCTGCAGAAACGCTTATAACATTGCCTTTTTTATTCTGAAATCCTAGATTGACTTTGGTATTGAATTGGTCAAAGCTTTTTGATGCGCCAACTTCCACGCCACCAAGTAAACGAAACTTTACTTCTGGCACTTTAACATCAATAGTTCTTGGTTTTATTGTATAATCAAATTTGAGTTTATCTACTTGGCCATTGGCTACTATTCCTTTTACTGTGGCACTCAAAGTATCGTTGTCAAAGTATTGGCTGAATATCTTTGGTGCAATAGTTCGCTTATAAATCTCCTGCTGTAAACTATCGTTTGCCCTAGCAAAAGCATCATTTAAAGAATTGTATTCTTTTAGAAGTCTATCAATTTCCGATTGCAAAAATTGATTTTCTTGGCCATTAGTTTTCCTTGTTTTATTGGTATTATCAGATAAAACAAAACCGTTTTTATCATTTTTCTGGCCATTCTTTGGCCATTTAATAATCTCGTTTTTTGGCTTTACAGCTTTAAAACTTCCTTTTACTTCGGGAGTTTTAACTTTTACTGTTGATGGTGTTGGACTGCTACAACCTTTAAACCATAAAAGCAAAAATACTATTGATAGAATTCCAGATAGTATAAGAGTTGAGTTGTATCTTTTTTTTGTTTCCATAAGTATTGACTTTATTGGGTTTTTTATTTGTTTCCCTTATTAATGAGGGAAAGGATTTTTTAGGTTATGCACTAAAAATTTTTTTGTATTTAATTAATAACTCTTTGCGATGCTCAATTCCATTCAATCCACCGTTTATTCTTCGTGTAAGTCCAATAATATCGCCAGTATCGGCATAGCTATTTAGCTTATTTTTATTCCAAAACCACAAAGCTGAAATCATTGCATAATCCTCTTGGAGCAATAAGTCAGGATTGTTAAAACAATCTATTCTTGCATCTTTTGACAACATTAAATAATTGTTTTTGCCTGTGATTTGAATAAAACCACGCCCTCGATACTTCCAACCGTCACCACTAGCTTCATTACCATTGCCCATTCTATTAGCGTACACTCTATTGGCTATTCTCGATTGTTGTCGAGCATAAGCTAAAGATTGTTCTTTCTTAAAATACTTTGGAAAAACAACCAATAACCTTTCAGCACTATAATTCAAATTCTCACTAATAGGTTTCAATCCGCTTTCGTGCTCGATTTGAGCAAAGAAATGAGCTAAACGTATTGGTGTGTTTACGTTGTAGCTATTTAATAAAGTTTTGTATTTGGTATCTAGTGTCATTTCTTGTTTTTATTTTTCTCCATGATGTACCACTTGCGAATAGTATATCCTATTGTCAGTAATAAAACTGCTGTTTTTAGCCAGTCTTGAAAAGATGTTAAGGTAAACATCAATGCCGCAGTGTTGAGTAACCAAATTTTTAACTCGTTATAGTGATGGTGCATGGCGATTAGTTTTGATAAGGTTTTACAATTTATTTTTCATTTCATCTAACTCATTTGTCTTTTCGTCGATTTGCTTACGGATGAACTTTTTAGCTTTTCCGAAAACCAATTGTAAAAAATAACAACCCATGAAACCTACTCCAGCAAAACTTAACCTGGTGTAACTTTCTATTTGAGGATATTTGGCCACTGTTTCTTCAAATATTGAAACCCAAATAAAAACAGCCACTACTGATAAAAGAATAGAAAATAAATCCTTCTTGAAGTAATCAGCAAAAGAAAATTCTACGTTACCAGCATTAGCATCCTGCTGCAGTGTGTTTGCTCTAACTAAGCAATAAGCGATTACTCCTAGTAATCCAATCCCAATGTAAATAAGTGTGTTCATTTTTATAAATTTTTAAGAAGTTATTTTTTAAAACTATTGATTAAAACAACAAACGACATTGCAGTTAAGATAATTGCAACTAACAAACTAGGGACAAACAAACATATAAATCCACCCATATAGCCAGCAATTGCGCTAACATATACATCGCGCATATCGGAAGCTCCTTTTCTTATTTTATCTTGCTGTTTTTCCCAGTAAGAAGAAAAACCAAATATGATAACAGCTCCAACAATAGGTGCTAATAAAGTTCTTAAATCACTCCAACTTAAAGGGTAATTTTCCCTGTTTGGAAAACCAATTACTAATGTGATGGCATACCCAATGCTCAATCCAATAAGCATATGGAACCAATTGCGGATGTCTTTAAAATAGTTTTTCATAATATTATAGTTTTATGTTATTAGCTTCAATAAACATTTCGTCAACTTGCTCATCTGTTAATTGTAATGCTGTTTTAAGCATTGCAACAGTTTGGCTATTTCGTTCAACAGTTGAACCATAATTCCAAATGCATAGAGCTGCAGTTTTAGTTGGCTCTTCCAAGTTGTTTAAAACAGTTTCAATACTATCTTCATATCTCATGGATTTTAGTATAGTTCTAATTCGCCATAGTTGCACTTCTTGTGGAACCGATTCCTTTTTAAGTTCGGCTATTTCCTGAGCAGTTGCGCCTTCATAAAACTTCTCAGTTTCAAAATTGTAATAACCCTTTCCAAAATCATCAATCACCATTTCATCAAGTGCCATTTCATTTGCTAAAACTTCATATTTATCATCTGCCGTAGCAAATAACACTTTTCCTGTTATTTTATCAATTATCGTTTTCATATAATTTAATTTAAAATTTCTACTCCT
>Ga0208853_1000014_pt1 | contig 45891 bp, 39 predicted proteins | sample LakMenEpi03Oct11_FD_150667 | JGI IMG/M metagenome (GOLD analysis project Ga0208853, IMG submission 150667) | Freshwater microbial communities from Lake Mendota, WI - 03OCT2011 deep hole epilimnion (SPAdes) | ecosystem: Environmental > Aquatic > Freshwater > Lake > Epilimnion/Euphotic zone ... | reverse complement strand
CAAGGTTCACAAGCGCCACAACCAGGAGCTGTAAACTGTTGGGATAATTACCAATTCAATCCTACTTCATGTAGTTGGGTAAATCAAGGTACACAACCAGTACAACCACCAGCTGTAAACTGTTGGGATGATTACCAATTCAACACAACGAGCTGTTCATGGGTAAATATTGGTTCACAGCCTGTACAACCAGATTTAATACTTTCAAGAAGTTGCACATATCAAGATTTAGTAATTAATTTGGACTCTTTATTACCACCAGGAACAACTGGCGGTGTATGGATTAATGTTGACAATGTAGGCGGTTTCTCTAATGGCAATTCTTTTAATGCTAATGGTATTCCTTTAGGGGTATATAGGTTCAGTTATTTTATAAACAATCATATCCCATGTCCTCTTACATATAATCTTGATATGACAGTTGATGATACTTGTGTTAATCCTTGTGATCCAATTGTTATACAAAGTGAAAGTTGTAATAAAGCGCAATTTGATACAATTGATTTAAATTCACTTTTGCCAGCGGGAACTCCAACTAGTGGGACTTGGACAAATGATGATAATGTTGGTGGATTTACAGGTACTGAGTTTAATGCATGGCAAATCCCTGTTGGATTATATACATTCACTTATACAATCGTTAACGGACCATGCCCAAGAATTTATCAAATAAAAATGAGTGTTACAGATGATTGTGAACCTTTCGCGTGTGATGAAGTTATCATTCACAATGCCTTTACACCAAATGGTGATGGGACAAATGAGTCCTTTAATATTGAAAATATTGATCAAGAATGTCGTCCAACCAATAAAGTAGAAATTTTCAATCGTTGGGGAGTTTTGGTTTATGAAACTAACAATTATGATAATAATACCCGAAAATTTGAGGGTATATCTGAAGGAAGAGTTACGGTTGATAAAAATGCTGAATTACCATCTGGAACTTATTTTTACATCATTCAATGGACTACTTCTGACGGAAAGACCATTAATAAAAACGGATATTTATACCTTACTAGATAAACCTACCAACTAACTCCTGAGGGTGTAAAAACTTTCAGTATAAAAAAGAAGTTATGAAAACAAAGATTTTAATTTTCGCTTTAATGTTGACATGTTTCACTGGTTTTGCTCAGCAAGATGCTCAGTTTACCCAATACATGTATAACACCATCAATATTAATCCCGCATACGCAGGATCGAGAGGAGTAATGAGTGTTTTTGGTTTACACCGTACCCAATGGGTAGGATTAGATGGTGCACCAACAACAAATGCTTTTTCTCTTAATACGCCCATAAACAATAGTAATATTGGTATTGGTTTATCTGTTGTGAGTGATAAAATAGGACCTACAAAAGACAATACGCTTTCTGCGGACGTGTCTTATACCATTCCAACTTCTGAAACTTACAAATTATCTTTTGGTATAAAAGCTTCTGCAAATATGTTCAATTTAGATACATCCCTATTAAATCCTGCTAATGCAAATGACCCCAACCTTCAGAATTTTAATAATGAAATCTCTCCTAACTTTGGAGCTGGGATTTATTTACATTCTGATAAATTATATTTAGGGGTTTCTGTTCCTAACTTTTTACAAGACTCTAAGTACAATGACAACGCAGTTGCTGTTTTTCAAGAACGTATGACTTTTTATTTTATTGGAGGGTATGTATTTGATCTTTCACAATCTGTAAAATTCAAACCTGCTATATTAACCAAAGCTGTAACTGGCTCACCTCTACAAGTTGATACCTCAGCTAATTTCTTATTCTTTGATAAGTTAATGCTTGGTGGTGCTTACCGTTGGAGTGCAGCATTCAGTGCAATGGCAGGTTTTCAAATAACTGACGGACTATTTATTGGTTACAGTTATGATATGGAAACAACCGAATTAAAAAATTATAACTCTGGTTCCCACGAGGTATTCTTAAGATTTGAGTTGTTCAGTAAAGTAAGTAAAATGGTATCTCCAAGATTCTTCTAAAAACGTATTGATCATGAAAAATAAAATTATATTCTTAGTACTGGTTGCTTTAACTTATTTGAATAGTTATTCGCAAGGAACTTCAAAAGAGAGAAAAGGAAATAAAGAGTTTGACAAGTATGCATACATAGATGCCATAAAAACCTATGAGCGTATTTACGAAAAAGGATATAAATCTCCTGACATGTTGCTTAAAATAGGTGACGCCTACTATTACAATGCTGAACTTGAAAAAGCAAACAAATGGTATAGTGAACTCTATGCAACCAATCCGGAACAAGACCCTGAGTTTTACTATCGCTATTCACAATCCTTGAGGGCTTCAAAGGAGTATGATAAAGCAGATGCAATGATGGCCAAGTTCAATGATAAAAGTGGGAATGATTCTAGAGCTAAAATTTTTGCAAACAATAAAGATTATTTAACTACTATTAAGAATAATTCTGGACGTTATAATATTGAAAACGCTGGCATCAACTCTAAATATTCTGATTACGGAACAACCTATATGGGAACAAAAGTAGTGTTTAGTTCTGCTCGTGATACTGGGAATTTTTCTAAAAGAATTCACACCTGGACTGGCGAATATTTTACCAATCTTTATAGTTCTGATATAAGTGAAGATGGTTCTTTGAAGAGTGTAAATAAATTTGGTAAAAAAATTAATACTAAATTTCATGAAGATACTCCAGTATTCAGTAAAGATGGCAAAACGGTTTATTTTACCAGAAATAACTACCTTAATGGAAGAGGATACGATGCTAGTAAAGTTACTCTACTAAAAATATATAAAGCAACTCTTGATAAAGAGGGTAATTGGACTGAAATAACACCTTTACCTTTCAATAGTGATAGTTATCAAGTTGCCCATCCTGCTTTATCACCCGATGGAAAAACATTATATTTTGCTTCTGATATGCCAGGAACTCATGGACTATCGGATCTTTTTAAAGTAAAAATAAATGAAGATGGTAGTTTTGGAAATGTTGAAAATCTTGGCAATACCATTAATACCGAAGGAAGAGAAACATTCCCTTTCGTATCGGATGATAACGAGTTATACTTTGCCTCTGATGGCCGACCAGGTTTAGGTGGTTTGGATATTTATGTAACTAGAATTCCTACTGAAGGTACTACTTTTAAAGAGCCATTAAACGTTGGTGAAGAAGCTAATAGCCCGAAAGATGATTTTGCCTTAATTATTGATTCAAAAACTAAAAGAGGTTTCTTAAGCTCCAACAGAGATGGTGGAGAAGGAAATGATGACATCTATAAATTCTTGGAAAAAACACCTATCTTTTGTGATCAAATTCTTTTTGGTGTAATTACGGACGAAGATACTAAAGCCGTATTGCCAAACACAAAAGTAGTTTTGTTTGATGAAAAGTTTAATAAAATCAAAGAAACTGCTTCTGATGCCACTGGTAATTATCAATTTAATGATGTAGAATGTGGCTCAAAATATTATGTAAAAACTTCTCTTGAAAAATATGAAACCAAAGAATCTCCTGTGTTTATAGGTAAAACATCGGGGAAAACTGAACTTAATATCGAACATAAAACAACGGTTTGTAAAGTGAAAATTGGAGATGATTTAGCCAATTGTTTCAAAATCAATATTATTTATTTTGATTTAGACAAATGGAATATTAGACCTGATGCCGCTGTAGATTTAGCTAAATTGCAAGATGTATTAAACCAAAATCCAACAATGAAAATTAACATTCGCTCTCACACCGATAGTCGAGCTTCTGATAGTTACAATAAAGAACTTTCTGAAAAAAGAGCAAATTCAACAAAAGACTGGTTAATAAAACAAGGAATTGCTGCTGACCGATTAGCATCTGAAGGTCTTGGTGAAACTAAATTAGTTAACAAATGTGCTAATGATGTACCATGTACCGAAGCCGAACACCAGCTTAACAGAAGAAGTGAATTTATTATTACAAGTTTGTAAAAATATTTTTTTACAATTCGTAAAAAGCAGTCAGAAATGAGTGCTTTTTTTTATATTTGAATATGAAAAAAACAAAACTATTTCATGACTTTTTTGAAAGTGAAAAAGCAGGTGGATTCATTTTAATTATTTGCACAATAGTATCTTTACTTGTGGCAAACTCTGTTTGGAGTGAAAGCTATATGCATCTTTGGCACAGCCAAATAGGAAACCAATCTATTGAATATTGGATAAATGATGGTTTAATGACCATTTTCTTTTTGCTAATTGGTTTAGAATTGGAACGAGAAGTTTATGTTGGAGAGTTATCCAATTTTAAAAATGCCCTATTACCCATTTCGGCGGCACTTGGTGGAATGATAGTGCCAGCCGGTTTATATTTAATACTAAACTATGGAACAGTAACACAATCTGGAGCGGGAATCCCAATGGCTACCGATATTGCTTTTGCTTTGGGAATTCTTTCCTTATTAGGCAATAGAGTTCCAGTAACATTAAAAGTTTTTTTAACGGCATTGGCTGTAATAGATGATTTGGGGGCTATATTGATCATTGCTATTTTTTATACTAAAAATTTAATATGGACTAATCTACTTATTGCACTTGGCATATTTGCCTTTTTACTTGTGTTGAATAGATTAAAAATTCGCAACCTAATCCCTTATTTAGTAGGCGGAATTGTAATGTGGTATTTTATGCTTAATTCTGGAGTACATGCCACAATTACAGGAGTTTTATTAGCTTTTGCAATTCCTTTTGGTAATGGAGATGAAAAATCAAGTTCCTTCATTCTGCAACATTTTTTACACATACCAGTTGCTTTCATAATTCTCCCCTTATTTGCTTTGGCCAATACGGCAATTATACTAAAATCGGATTGGCAATTTATGCTAAGTCATCACTATACTATTGGTATTGTATTAGGATTGCTCGTTGGAAAACCTATTGGGATTTGGTTGTTTAGTTATCTTTCGGTAAAATTTAAGATTAGTGAACTTCCGACTGATTTGAATTGGAAATCCATATTGGGTGTTAGCTTTCTTGGAGGAATTGGTTTTACTATGTCAATATTTATTACACTTCTCGCCTTTTCTGATGGTGAACATATTGACAATTCCAAAATTATGATTTTGATTTCTTCATTGATTGCGGGAATAATTGGATTGATTTTCCTAAAAAGCACTATAAAAAATAGTAATTAAAGAAATTTAAAACCAATTTTTTCTCTTGAAATAAAATATCATGCTCATTAGCAATAAAAACATCAAGCCCATAATCATAAAATAGCCGTATTTCCATCGTAATTCGGGCATATTATCAAAATTCATCCCATAAATACCAACAATAAAAGTTAATGGTATGAAGAAAACAGAAACTACAGTTAGTGTTTTCATCACTTCGTTCATTTTATGATTTTGTGTAGAAAAATAAAAATTAGAAGCACTGTCAAGAGTAATCATATCATATTCGATCTGCTCTAGTAATTCTAGACTTTTTTGATGCAAGCGTGCAAAAAAACTATAGTTATCATGTTCAATTGCATTGAAAACATCATCATCTTTTATGCTTTTAATGGAATACAAAGAATCGCGTAAAGGAATAATTGATCGTTTCAAAAAATTAAAATTGTCTCTGTGTTTTTCTATTTGTTCCAAAATTTGAGGATTAGTACTCGTTTTAGATAAATTCATCAACACCTCTACCCTATCCTCCTCATTCTCAATAGTGATATAAAAATTCTCCATAATAGCATCAAGTAATAAATACAGTAAATAATCTGCTTTTTTATCTCTTACAATGCCAGAATGTGTTCTAATTCTTTCTCTAATATGAGTAAAAAAATCACTTCTTTTTTCCTGAAATGATACCAAAACACCATTCTTCAAAAGAAAACTAATTTGTTCAACATTAATATTATCTGTATTTTCAATTGGTAATAATGATTTTATATTAAAAAATAAAACATCATGATACTCATTCAATTTTGTACGCTTTGTAGTATTTAAAATATCACTAAGCATATAACTATCAACCTTCAGATATTCACCAATAGATTTAATTGTCTCAACTTCATTAATACCATGAATATTTAACCAATTAATTTTTGAACTATCAAAACACTGGCTTAATTGCTCCTTTTTAAGTTCTTTAAACTCCTTTACATCATTAGCATCATAAACAAACAATTGTATTTCTGTTTTTGTATTTTTATGAACTCCTGTATATTCCAATATAGTTGGCTGAACTTTTCTTCCTTTTTTGTATTTAATTTTTCTCACGAATTCTAAATTTGTCTAAATTTAAGAATATTTATTTTTTTCAAACTACTTTTACCAAAAATCATTCTATGCAAACATTAATCATCAATATAAAAGAACTTTTGCAAGTAAGAGAAACTGCTATTGAAAAGGTTTCTGGAAGCGAAATGGCTATTTTACCCACCCTAAAAAATGCTTTTCTTTTGATAGAAAATGATACTATAGTTTCTTATGGCTCAATGGAAAATTGTCCAAAAAATAGGGCTGATAAAACCATTGATGCTTCGGGTAAAATAGTTTTACCGTCGTGGTGTGATAGTCATACACATATTGTATATGTAGGAAATAGAGAGCAAGAATTTGTGGATAGAATTAATGGTTTATCCTATGAAGAAATTGCCAATCGTGGTGGTGGAATTCTTAATTCAGCCAAAAGACTCAACGAAGCTTCAGAAGATGAAATCTATAATCAATCAAAAAAACGTTTAGAAGAAATTATGCTTCTAGGTACTGGATCTGTAGAAATTAAATCAGGTTATGGTTTGACTGTTGAAGGCGAATTAAAAATGCTTCGTGTCATTAAAAAGTTAGCTGAAAATTATCCCATAACTATCAAAGCTACTTTTCTCGGTGCTCATGCTTTTCCAACAGAATACAAAGAAAACCATACCGGATATATTGATATAATCATCAATGAAATGTTACCAAAAATTGCAGCCGAAAAACTAGCTGATTATATAGATGCTTTTTGTGAAATTGGATATTTTTCTGTGGAGGAAATAGAACTAATTATGGAAGCAGGTAAAAAATATGGATTGCGTTCTAAGATTCATGTCAATCAATTTACAGTCATCAATGGAATTAAAGCTTGTGTCAAACACGATGCCCTTTCTGTTGATCATCTTGAAATGGTAACCGATGATGATATTAGCACTTTAAAAAACAGTAAAACCATGCCTGTGGCGTTGCCAAGTTGTTCCTATTTTATAAATATTCCTTATACTCCAGCCCGAAAAATGATTGATGCCGGATTACCTTTGGCTTTGGCTTCCGATTTTAATCCGGGTACTTCACCCTCGGGTAATATGAATTTTGTGGTAGCAACAGCTTGCATCAAAATGAAAATGACACCCGAAGAGGCCATTAACGCAGCAACCCTAAATGGTGCCTATGCTATGGGAATTTCAAATACTCACGGAAGCATCACCATTGGAAAAAAAGCAAATTTAATTATTACAAAACCGCTCAATTCGTTTTATGAATTGCCCTATGCTTTTGGCAGTAATTTGATAGAACAAGTTATGATAAACGGAAAAATAATTTCATAAAAAAAGTCCTCTCGTTGAAAAAGAGGACTTTTATTTATTTGAAATGGAATTATCTCAACGAGAAACTGCTTTTAGATACCAATTCTGCTTTGTCAAATACGTTAACAAAATAGGTTCCTTTGGTAAAATCTTTACCCGGTAATTGCTCTGACACTTCAACGGTTTTGTTTTCATATTTTACGGATGTTGTAAAACTATAAGTTAATGAAGTATCACCAAATGATATCGTTGCCTTATCACCCAAAACATTGTTGTTTGCATCAATTACTTGAACATAATAGGTTTTGTCACCCGATTTAGCAATTTTATTTTCTGCGATTGTAAAACTTACTTTCAATATATCAGTTTTACTAGCTTTGTCTGTTTCAATTTGTTTTCCTGAACTCTTAACTTTATAAGAAGCTGTTTTCAAATTGGTAACCGTTAATTTAGAACCTTTCTCAACTGTTTTAGCCAATTCTTCATTTTGACCAACCAATACCTCATTATACTTTTTTGAGTCATCCAAATCAACTTTGGTACTTTCCAAATTAGTAGTTAATTGTTGATTTTCTTGTTTTAAAACAGTAACTTCCTGCATCATACTTTTCATTTTCTCTTCCAATACTTTATACTGATCTTTGTATTTTCTAAGGGAAGTATTGTCGCCTTTGGATGATTTTAATTCTGCAATTAGCTTAACTACTCTTTCTTTTTCAGCCATCAATTCATCAGTCATTGAAGTATTCTCTGCCAAAGCAGCATCATAATTTGAATTTAATTCTTCCAGTTTTTTTATCATATTTTCCTTTTCGGAACTTACTTTAGTTACTGTTGTTTCCAAAGTCTTTGCATCAGCAGTAATTTTAAAAATATAGATTAAACTACCTACTAATAATACCAATAAAAGTATGATTATACCTTTGAGTTTTGAATTGCTATTTTGATTTTCCATGTGTTATAAATTTTATAATAACAAAAGTAATATTATTTAACATAGTAACGTGAAATATCTAATTATATTCTATTTTTGAGAAAATATTATGATCCAAATGGAACGATTAATTCCTTTTTCAATTACTGATTTAGCCAAAGTGACCAATCACAGAAGTGGTGAAGTGAAATTTGGCGAAAAAATGATAACTTTTCCAAAAGGAGAAAATTACATTGATTTTTTGAAAAATTCCGAAGCAAAATATGTCATTTTAGGAATTCCCGAAGATGTTGGCATTAGAGCAAATTTTGGTCGTCCTGGTGCTGCTTCTGCATGGAAAAGTGCTATAAGTAGCATTGCTAATATTCAACACAATCGATTTTGCAAAGGAAGTCAAATTATAGTTTTGGGAACAATCGATGTTTCGGAAGAAATGGAACAAGCCAAAGATTTAGACTTTCACAAAACTGCCGATAGAAAACTGCTTAGCGAGCTCGTTCATAAAATTGACAAAGAAGTAGTACACATTATTAGTTGTATTATAAAATGTGATAAAATTCCAATCATTATTGGTGGTGGTCATAACAATGCTTATGGCAATATAAAAGGAACTGCACTTGGACTGGGGAAACCCATTAATGCCATCAACTTTGATGCCCATTCCGATTTTAGAATTTTGGAAGGAAGACATAGTGGTAACGGTTTTTCGTATGCTTATGAAGATGGCTTCTTAAAAAAATATTTTATCTTTGGATTACATGAAAATTACACGTCTAAAAATGTACTCGATATTTTAAAGAAAATTGAAGATAGAGTATGCTTCAATACCTATGACGAGATAAAAGTACGCCAACAAAAAAACTTCCAGCAAGAGCTAAATACCGCATTAGACTTTATTAAAAATGATGCCTACGGAATTGAAATAGACTTAGATTCCTTGCCCAATATTGCCAGTAGCGCTATGACTATGAGCGGTTTTTCGGTAGAAGAATTAAGGCAGTTTGTGTACTTTTTTGGCAAACATAAAAATGCATCCTACATGCATATATGTGAAGGCGCACCCGAACTTGGGGAAGAAAAAAACAATCACCTAATAGGAAAACTGATTGGATATCTGGTTACTGATTTTATCAAGTCGAGAAGAGAAATTATTTAGTTGATGGTTTCGGGTTATGGGTTTCGGGTTGAAACATAGAAAACCCTCAACACGCAACTTCTAATCAATAAAACCTTATCTTTACGCCAACTTACACTAAATTGTGAGCATTATTTATGTTATTCGAAGATTTATCATTATCCAAAAGTATTCAGAGAGCTGTTTTTGAAGAAGGATATACCAGCCCCACACCTATTCAAGAAAAAGCCATTCCATTTATATTAGCAGGAAAAGATTTAGTAGGCTGCGCCCAAACCGGAACTGGAAAAACGGCGGCTTTTGCTATTCCTATTATACACAACTTACATAGAATGATAGGTTCGTCCAAGAAAACGAAAGAAATTCGTTGTTTGGTTGTAACTCCAACTCGCGAATTGGCCGTTCAAATTGGAGCCAGTTTTGACACCTATGGAAAATATACCAATATTAGACAGTTAACCGTTTTTGGTGGTGTTTCCCAAATACCACAAGTAGATCAATTAAAAAAAGGCGTTGACATACTTATTGCTACACCCGGAAGATTATTGGATTTACACAAACAAGGTTTTATTGATTTTGATAGTCTGCATTATTTGGTTTTAGACGAGTCAGATTTGATGCTCGACATGGGTTTTATCAATGATGTTCGAAAAATTGTGAAACTGGTTCCAAATAATAGACAAACCTTATTGTTTTCGGCTACAATGCCAATGGCAATTCGGGAATTAGCCGATACTTTTTTAAACAAACCCGAATACGTTTCGGTTACTCCAGTTTCTTCGACGGCAGAAATTATTGAGCAACAAATCTATTTTGTAGACAAAGAAAACAAACGTGGTTTGTTATACCATTTAATACGCAATGAAAACCTCAACAATGTGTTGGTTTTTGTGAGAACAAAACACGGTGCGGATAATGTGGTCAAAGCATTAAAGAAGCAAGGCGTGAATGCCGAAGCTATTCATGGTGATAAATCACAAACGGCAAGACAAAGGGTTTTAGATCATTTCAAGAACAAAGAAATTACAGTGCTTGTCGCTACAGATATTGCTGCTCGTGGTATTGATATTGAAAGTTTGCCTTATGTAATCAATTTTGATTTGCCTAATATTCCCGAAACCTATGTACACCGCATTGGTCGAACGGGTCGTGCTGGTAATGGCGGAATCTCAATTTCATTTTGTGGAAGAGATGAAGAACCGTATTGGAAGGATATTCAAAAATTGATTAAAGTGAATGTAAAAATAATGAAGGACCACCCGTTTCCATGGAAAGTAGGAGAAGCTACTTTAGACACCAAGCCCGATTTGAGAAACAAAAAAAAGCCCGAGGGTAGTAATTCTAGAAAATCGGAAGCTTCAAAGAAAAACAAAAAGCGTTGGTATTAATCAACGCTTTTTTTATTTTTTATATTTTTAGCTACAACTTGAAATAATTTTGATGGATCAAAAGGTTTTACCATTATATCATTCATTCCTGCAGCAAGTGATTCTTCTGTAACTTCTTGTTTGTCAAAAGCAGTTAAAGCAATTATCGGTATTTTTATACCTTTCTCCCTAATTTTTCTTGTTGTTTCAAAACCGTTTATGAGTGGCATATTGATATCCATGAGGATTAAGTCAAAATGTTCCTTTTCAATGGCAACTAAAGCAGCAAAACCATCATCAACTATAGTGCAAGTCATATTGCTGTTTTGAATGATTTTTTTAGTCACTATTTGATTGATTTTATTGTCTTCTACCACTAGAATATTGTAAACTAAATTTTGTGATAAGTCAACTTCTATTTCGTTGATAATTTCTTTTGATTTCTCTTGGTCATATTCAAAACCAATGGTAAATGAAAAAGTAGTGCCAACATTTTGCTCACTTTCTAAATGAATTTCACTATCAAATAATTTTATCAATCGAGAAACAATAGATAATCCTAATCCCGTTCCTTGATAATCTTCCTCTTTGCGTTCTATTTGAACAAACTGTTCAAAGATTTTTTCTTGGTCTTCTTTGGCAATTCCAATTCCGGTATCTTTTACTTTAAATTCTATAAAATAGGTACTTCCTTCGACATGTTTTAGATCTGCTATGAGCGAAACATGTCCGTTTTTGGTAAACTTCAAAGCATTACTCACCAAGTTCATGATGATTTGAGAAAGTCGAAGTTTGTCACCAATTAAAAATTCAGGAATTGAAGTGTCTATTTCTACTGTTAATGTATCATTATTTTTATCGGCAATATATTCAACTGAGTTTTTGATGGTTGTGATTTCATCGGTCAGGTTAAAAATTAGGTTTTCTAGAACAATGCGCTTCTCTTCAATTTTATTCATTTGAAGGATATCATTAACTAATGAAAGTAAATATTTTGCTGAAAATTTTAAAGATTTCAAATGTGGACTATTTCCTAATTCTTTGTGCTCATCCAATATAATATTGGTTAAACCAATTACACCATATAAAGGTGTTCTGAGTTCATGCGTAATGGTGGAAACAAATTGTGATTTTAATTTAGATGCTTCTTCCGCTTTTTCTTTAGCTTCTTTTAAAGCTTCATTAGCCAATTCCAATTCACGATTAGCTTGTTCTCTTAGTTTTATGTTTTTATATAAAGTCAACAAAAACAATAATAGAATTATCAGGACTAGCATAAATAGAATAGCTATTAATTTAGAATCTTTTATACTTTTTTGATGATCTTCGTTTACTTTTTCAATTCGGTTTAATTGTATTTTATATTCATCTAATTCTATTTGATCAGCTGCTTTTCTAAATTTTTCGAGTTTTTCATCAGAATAAACAACTTTGCTTAGTGAGTCTAATTTGGCTTGATATAATAATTCATTTTTGCTTTCTTTATAAAATTCATAATGATTAACGAGGTTTTCATAAACATTAATCAAAAATGAATCAAAACCATTTTCTTCGGCAATCTTTTTAGCAGTAAAAAAATGTTGTTCAGCAACTAGCTTTTTATTCTTTTTACTTGAATAAATGCCCAACAACAAGTTTAAAGATAGTTTTGCCTCTTGGTTATTTTTCTTTAAAATTTCTTCTCGAACTGCATCAATTTGCTCGTTACCTAAATCATATTTTTTTATAGCAAAATAAGCACTTGCTAAATTGAGTTTGGTATATTCAATCTGTACTGAGTCTTTTATTTTTTCGGCATAAAAAAGGGATTTTTTGTAATAAACTATACCCTTATTTACATCAATATTATTGAAATAATATACACTTCCTAAATTACTGTAAATCCAATTAAATAGTATGTCACTATTTTCTTTTTGAGCATAGGATAATGCTTTTTCATAAAACTCAATTGCTTTTTTAGAATCAGAACATTCATTGAAAATAACCCCAATAGTGTTGTAGGACTGAGCAATTAATAAATTATCATTAATTGCAAAAGACTTCATTAAAGCTTGCTTTGAAGTCTGTAATGCTTTGCCATAGTCAGAATCCATATAATCAACAACTGCATCATTGATTAATTTCTCTATCACTTCCTTTTCTTTTGTATTCTCTTGTGCTACAAGAGTAGAAAAGGAAAATAGAAACAATAAAAGGAAATAAATGTGTTTAATCCTAATCATTGGGTTATTTTAGACATCAAATATAAAGTATTTATTGAAAAATAATCCCGATTTCTGGGGATTTTCTGATATTCAATTAATTTCTAATCAATTTACGGTATTTAATCCGTTTGGGTGTTGCGTCTACTCCTAAACGTTTTTTCTTATTCTCTTCATATTCTGAAAAACCACCTTCAAAATAATACACTTCAGAATTTCCTTCAAAAGCTAAGATGTGCGTACAAATTCTGTCCAAGAACCAACGGTCGTGACTAATTACTACCGCACAACCAGCAAAGTTTTCCAAACCTTCCTCCAAAGCACGGAGCGTATTGATATCTAAATCATTGGTTGGCTCATCTAGTAATAATACGTTTCCTTCTTCTTTTAAGGTCATGGCCAAATGCAAACGGTTGCGTTCTCCGCCCGAAAGCGCGGCTACTTTTTTGTTTTGATCGCTTCCACCAAAATTAAAACGAGATAAATACGCTCTTGAGTTTACTTGTCTTCCACCCATCATGATCAATTCTTGACCGTCACAAAAGTTTTCCCATATGGATTTATTGGGGTCAATGTTCGAGTGTGCCTGATCTACGTAGGCAATTTTAACCGTATCACCAACGCTGAATTCACCAGCATCTGTTTTTTCTTCTCCCATTATCATTCTGAAGATAGTCGATTTTCCCGCACCATTTGGTCCGATGATACCCACAATTCCGGCTTGTGGCAGCGTGAAGTTTAGATTGTCATATAATAATTTATCGCCAAAAGCTTTGGCAACATTTTTGGCTTCAATCACATTAGTTCCCAAACGTGGGCCATTCGGAATGTAGATTTCTAATTTTTCGTCTAATTCTTTTTGGTCTTCATTTAAAAGTTTATCATAGTTCTGCAAACGCGCTTTTTGTTTGGTTTGACGACCTTTAGCACCTTGACGTACCCAATCTAACTCACGTTCTAAAGTCTTTCTGCGTTTGGAAGCCACTTTTTCTTCTTGTTCCATGCGTTTCGATTTTTGGTCTAACCAAGAAGAGTAGTTTCCTTTCCAGGGTATGCCTTCTCCTCTATCCAATTCCAAAATCCAACCAGCTACATTATCTAAAAAGTATCTATCGTGCGTAACTGCGATTACCGTTCCGGCATATTGTGCTAAATGTTGCTCTAACCAAAGTACACTTTCGGCATCGAGGTGGTTGGTTGGCTCATCAAGTAATAACACATCGGGATTTTGCAGCAGCAAACGACAAAGTGCTACTCTGCGTTTTTCACCACCCGACAGGACACTTATTGGCATATCCCCTTCGGGAGTGCGAAGGGCATCCATGGCAACTTCAAGTTTATTATCAATTTCCCAGGCACCACATGCATCTATTCTATCTTGCAGTTGCGCTTGACGGTCCATTAGTTTATCCATCTTATCGGCATCTTCATAGACTTCGGGCAACCCAAACATATCGTTGATTTTATTGAATTCGTCCAACAGCGCCATCGTCTCGGCTACGCCTTCTTTTACGATTTCTAAAACGGTTTTGGTTTCATCTAGTTTTGGTTCTTGCTCCAAGTAACCAACAGTATAACCGGGTTGAAATACTACATCACCTTGGTAGTTTTTATCCACTCCCGCAATAATCTTCAAGAGTGAAGATTTTCCCGAACCATTTAATCCAAGAATTCCAATTTTTGCTCCGTAGAAGAAGCTTAAATAGATATTTTTTAATACTTGTTTATCACTTCCCTGATACGATTTACTCAATCGTTGCATTGAGAAAATTACTTTTTTATCGTCTGACATTGTTATTTTGATTATTAATTAAATAGTTGATTTTGATATATTTATAAAATTACAATTTTTTACTTTATGATTTTCACATAAAATGCTCCCACTTTTTGTTTCCACTATAATACTAATTTATATATTTTTTTTTTGAAATTTTAATTCCTAAAATCATATAATGGCAACAAAGATAGTTTTAATTAAAAAGAATGCAAAAGATGATTTTGGAATTCTAATCATTCAATCTTTGAAATACAATTAAAAACAAAAAAAGAATTTTTTAACCCGTTGGGTATAATTAGTTTTTGAGAATAATTTTTCATCAGTTTTATGATTTCCTTCGGAAACTTCGGGAATAAAATCGCATCAAGAATATGATAAATTTCAATAAACACTGTTCTCGATTTGCTTTGGCAGTCGCTTCGCTTGTGTGCTTCGTTCCTTTCGGCTATTCATCCTCGGGTCATTCGCCACGGCGGACATTTGAAGAGACGTATTTAATCATGGCAACCAACGGGTTACCGTAAACTTTTTTTAAAAATATCGGATATGTTTTTGAAATACATACCTGAAAAATAAGGCACCTAAAGAAGACAATTTAGGTTTCTACTTACGTTTCTTAAGCAACTTTAAGTGACTTTTATAAAAATACGACAAATGCCGTATTTTTTTGTTTTAATCTAAACAGCAATTTTGACAAAACATTTAAACATAAACAAACATGAAAACATTTTACTACGGAATTCTAATATTTATTGTTGGATCTGCTTCGGCACAAGAAACTAAAGAAAGCGTACAACCTATGAGTAAGAAAGCACAAAAAGGATACTTGTATGACGTTTCCAAAGACAATGATGGTACTGCCAATATCACTTTTAAAATGAAAGTAGATAAAAAAAGTGATGCTGTTTCTTTTGAAAAATACAGTTTTGACAAAAACTTAAAATTTATTACTACTTCTGATTCAAAAGATGATAAAAAAGACCAAGCTGATTATGAGAGAACATCATTTTATGCCTATGTTGGCGGTTCAAACTCATTTGATGTGTTGAGTATGAAATTAAAAATTAACAAAATTGTGAGGTTAAAAACATGGAATAGAGATAAACAAAGGTATGTTACTAAAAAAACTATTTCAGATGAAACAGTAAAATTTAAAAATGATAATAGCAAATCGTATATAGGATATGCGGCATATAGTTCAAGTGATAATGACAAACAAAATTTGTTTTGTATAACAAAAATTGATGATAAAGAAAATAACCAAAGTGATCAATTTGTAATTCTAATGGTAGATGAAACATTAAATTTCAAAGAAAAACCTTTAGACTTAAACGGTTCTTATTCAATGGTATATTGTGATCAATTACAAAATGAAAATGTAGTAATGATTTTTGCTCCAAACAAAGGTGCAAATGATATTTCAAAATATGTATATTATCAATTTGATATTGAAGGAAATCAGATTAATAAATGTGAATTTAAAAGTCCTGCTTCTGCGTTACTAATTACGTCGGTTTATAAAAAAGGTGATAGTATTTATTTTTTTGGAAGTTCAACCAAAGAAAACAACTGCTTTGAAAAAGTTTTCAACGAATATGCACCAATAGATAACCCAGGTGCCGCTGCCAATAAATTATTGGCAAAATGGGAAAAATCAACAGCTGAAAAAATGGATAATTTCCATATTCTTCGATTTAGCGGCAATCAAAATGATTTTAGTACCAACACTCCAATAGCCGACTTTAAATCCAAATTCAAAACGGCTCCTGGCGACAAAGATGCCAGTGTTTATAAAGGTAAAAAATTCTTAATTGAAAACTTCTTTGTAACAAAATCGAATGATTTTTTAGTAACCGGACAAATATCGTCTACTGTTATGATGGGATTAGAAAACAAAGAAACTTCATATGAAGATATTGTTTGTTTCCATTTTGATAAAAATGGTAATCTCAAAACACAATATGGAATTGGCAAAATGAACGATGATAAAAAGAGCATGCTATTTCCGATGTATCAAAACTTTTATCCCTCGCCAGATGGTAAAAGTGTTTATTTAGAACTAATGGAAGTAAAGGGCATGAAAGGTTATACTTCTTTTATTGATGCCTATGATGGCAATACTACTTTTTCTGCACATTATTTTCCTAGAATTACAAAAATTGATTTAGAGAATACTTCTTTAAGCCCTTTCAAGGTTTTAGGTAATGGCAACTATTTTCTAAACGAAGACAATTCAAGCCAATATGATGAAAAAGAAAATAGTATTCTATATGTAGGTATGGACAAAGACTACGAAAACCTATGGGTTGGTAAAGTTATAATGCAATAAAAGTTGCAGATTAACGTCATTACTAGTAAGAAAAAAACAGGAGCAAGCCGAAAATCCTTATTAAGAGAGTAGGCAAAAATTAATATATCAATTTAAAAATTCAAAAAATGAAAAAAATTATTGTTTTAGCCATTTTTGGCTTATTAATGTTATCGTGTTCAAAAAACGACACAGAACCCTATACGTGTGCAACTTGCGCAAGCGCACCCGAGGCATTGCCTGCAAACGATGGCAGTGCGAAAGGAATTTACAAAGGCGTGGTGGTAGGTTCCACAGGCACAATTTCCATCAACATACAAAATGGAAGCAACACCATTACCGCAACACTGGTTTTAGATGGAGTCACAGCCCTATTAACATCAACTGTTACACCAGTTGACGGCCAAGATTATGTGGCTCCTTTTACAGGAACTTTCAACGGAAGTCCTGTTTCAATTACTTTTGCTGTTGGATTAAGTGGATTAACTCCCACGGTTACAAGTTCAGATATTCCTGGACACCCGAATGCCACTTTCCAAATTTACAAAGAAACTTCTACTTCTTTGATTGAAGCGTATATGGGCACTTATTCAAAAACTGGCGAAACTGGTGTTTTCAATATCGTTTTGTCTAGAGGACTTTCTAAATGGTCAGGTGTTGCTAAAAAAGATGGAGGAACTGTAGTCGATGAAATCAATGGAACTTTCAATAATGCGACCAATCAAATAATTGATGAAAACACAACTGTGTTAGGGACAATTTCAGGATATGTTTTAACAGGTAGTTTTCTTAATTCAGACAACGAAACAATAACCATAAATGGTGTAAGAACTTTGTAAAAAATCAAATATAAATATGTTAATTTAAGGAGCTTTCGTATATATATGAAAGCTTCTTATTTAAATTAACTATTTTAAGCTGTCTTTTTCTCTACCTATTTATTTTAAACCACAACACAATGAATTCCCTAATTATATTAATTATTAGCATTTTTAGTTTTATAATTTTTATAATAATAAACAATTTTCAAAAAGAGAAAGCTTTATTTGAACAAAAAGTTGCAACTTTAGAAGATATTAAACAAACTATTTTAAAAAAAGTTAAACTAAAAAACGATACATTAATAATTTCAGCTGAATTGGATTATCAAATAAAATGTGCAACTTCAGTCCTAAACGAAAAAATAGTAAATTTGAATTATACTATGTTTGAGATTTTAACAAAAAAACAGTAATTCTTTCAAAAATATCTTCAAGTTTTGAACTAAATTATTTTAAATTGCATTATTATGTTAAAAAAAACAGTACTATTTATTTTTTTTGTTTTTCCAGTTGTTGTTTCTTCACAGCTACAAAAAATCGATAGCTTAAAAAAATGTCTTACAAACGAAAAAAGTGAAAAAGAATATAATACACTAACGCTATTATCTGAAGAATACAGTTATTCTGATCTTAAAACAGCAATGATTTTTGCCAAAAAAGCTTTTGTGGTGGCTAAAAATCTAAAGAGTGACAAATTATTAGCTAATTCCTATAATACTATTGGCAATACTTTTCAATACAATAGCAATCTAGATTCAGCTATAATTTATCATAAAAAAGCATTACAACTTCGAATTAAAATAAAAGATTCATTAGGTATTGCGGATTCTTTTAATAATATAGGTACCTCATTGGATCAAATGGGACAGTTTTCGGAAGCATTAAATAATTATGTAAAGTCCGTTTATTATTACGAAAAAAAGAAAGATTTCGGCAAACAGGCCATGGTAGATATTAACATTGGTGTTTTATTCAAAAATCAAAAAAACTATAAAAAAACTTTAGAATATTACAAAAATGCCTACGATTTATATGCTAAAATAAATGACAAAACGGGCATTACCATAGTGTCAGGAAATTTGGGTTCTGTTTATATTAATTTTGGCAAATTTCAAGAAGCTTTAAAGTATTCAGAAATAGCCAAAAACGGATACAAAAATTTAGGTCATGAGAGTTATTTGGGCTATCCTATCTCAACAATTGCAATTGTTTACGACAGTCTTCATCAATATGAAAAAGCCAATTTAAACTATATTGAAGCAATAAACAATCACATCAAATATGAGAATTTTTACGAAGTATCCGATGTATCAAATACCTATGCAAATTGCTTAATTAAACAAAAAAAATATGAAAAAAGTATTTATTGGTCAAAAATAGCATTGGAAAATGCCCAGAAATCAAAAACCTATTATTTGTTAATAAATTCATACAACACCATTTCAAAAGCAAATGCCAAATTAGGAAATTTTACTCAAGCTTATTATTATTCAAACTTATATAATATTGGGAAAGACAGTCTTTTTTCCATCGAAAAAACAAAAAGTATCAACGAACTTGAAACCAAATATCAAACCGTTAAAAAAGAAAAATTAATTACGCAAAATAAAGCAGACGCAAAACAAAAAAATACCATTATACTTGCTGGTTCTATTGTAGCAGTATTGGTAATTATTATTATATTCTTTCTTTATCGTCAACAAAAAATCAAGAACAACCAACAAGAACAAGAGTTTGAACTACAAAATGCTATTCTCAAAATAGAATCGCAAGATAAATTACAAGAACAACGATTAACAATTTCAAGAGATTTACACGATAATATTGGTGCACAACTCACCTTTATTATTTCATCTATAGACACTATAAAAATGGCTTTTGATATTACCAATGACAAATTGGACAGGAAACTTTCTAATATTAGTAATTTTACTCAAGCTACAATAATAGAACTTCGAGACACCATTTGGGCAATGAATAGTTCAGAAATAGGTTTTGAAGAATTAATTTCGAGAATATATAATTTCATTGAAAATGCAAAATTAGCGACTGAAAAAATTGACTTCAATGTTCAAATTGAGGAAAAAGTAAAACATAAAAAACTAACTTCTGTTGAAGGGATGAATATTTACAGAACTATTCAAGAAGCCATAAATAATGCCCTAAAATATGCCAAAGCCAGTCAGATTTCAATAGATATAAATGACGTTTTAGGCAGAACAAGCATTAAAATTACAGACAACGGTATAGGGTTTAATCCTGAAACCGTAGCAAAAGGAAACGGATTAAAAAACATGCAAAAACGAATGAGTTCCATTGATGGAACTATAGAAATTCTTTCAAATACAAATTCAGGTACAACAGTTATTCTCGAAATTAAATAAAAACTTATGATAAAAATTGCTATTGTCGACGATAATTCATTTTTGATAAACGCTATTAAAGAAAAACTATCCTTTTTTGAAGATATTAAAGTTAAATTTTCAGCCGATAATGGTGCTGAATTACTCAAGAAACTCAAAGAAAATCATACGATCGATTTGATTTTAATTGATATTGAAATGCCTGTTATGAACGGGATTGAAGCTACATTACTTATCAAACAAAAATATCCACATATAAAAATCATTATGCTAACCGCTTTTGATAATGACGAAAATATTCTGAATGCCATAAAAGCCGGTGCCGACGGCTATTTGCTCAAAGAAGTAAAAGCAACCGATTTGAAACAAGGCATTTTAGATACGCTAAATGGTGGTGCTACAATGACGCCTTCTGTAGCGATGAAAACTTTAAAATTATTTAGAAATCCTATCATTTTAGAGGACACTACTGATGAATCGAATAAGTTGACGGTTCGAGAAATTGAAGTTTTAGAGCAACTCTCTAAAGGCATAAAATATAGTAATATTGCCGATAATTTGTGTCTTTCTACAAATACAGTCCGAAAACATGTAGAAAATATTTACGGTAAACTTCAAGTTCACAACAAATTAGAAGCAGTTGAAAAAGCAAAAAACAATAAATTAATTTCATAATTCATTTGTGCTCTAAAACTAAAAATACGACAAATGCCTTATTTTTTGATTCTTAAAAGCAATATAAATTTGCCTTATAACTTTTAAAAATGGAAAAAATGAAAAAAATTATTTTATCTGCAATAGTAGTTTGTGCGTTCACATTCACTAATGCACAAGACAAAAAAGGAATGGCATTTGGAGTGAAAGCGGGTTTATCAAATTCAAATTTCACGGGCGATCTGGCTACAACTGCTACAATCGGGTTTTATGTAGGTGGTTTAGTTGATTTTTCGCTATCAGAAAAACTGCATTTACAACCCGAAGTATTGTATTCTGCCGAAGGTGCTAAAGATGCAAAACTAAATTTTTTGCGAATTCCTATTATGGGAAAATATTATATTACTGAGGCATTTAATGTGCAAGCTGGGCCAGAAATAGCAATAAAAGCGGGTGGTGATGCTGGCATAAAAGACACCGTAAAATCACTTGATTACGGAATTGGTTTTGGTGCAGGATACGAAATGAAATCTGGATTATTATTCGATGCACGTTATAACTTAGGATTAGCTAACATTTATGATGGGCCAGTTTCCAAAGTAGGTACCACATCCATTCAATTGGGTTTGGGGTATAGATTCTAAAATTTATTTTGATTAGTAAAAAGCTGTCTCCAATACAGAGACGGTTTTTTGCATTTGTATATTGCCTCTTTGTTACTAATTGTATTTTAGCGAGTTTTAGAAATGAAAATCGAATTTTTTAAATACCATGGCATTGAAAACGATTTTGTGGTGATTGACAATCATGATAATGATTTCCAAAAATCTAAAAACAGGACAAATGCCTTATTTATTGATTCTTAAAAGCAATATAAATTAGCCCTATAACTTTTATAAATTAAAAAAAATGATTTTATTTTAAATCTAATAAAAGGGAAAGTACATAACCATAATCTTCTTGATTGTTTTTTCCTTGAATTATTTTATTGTCATAGTTATAGTAAAAAGATATTTTTTTGCAGTCAGGCGTTTGCTGAATATAACTTCTATTATTCTCATTATTGATGCCTTAAATATTAACCTTTTTGAGCGGTATAGTTTTTTATATACTAAACATTAACAAAAAGAAAAAAAAATAAAAAACATTTTTAAAATGATAGTATAATTACTATCTTTGACAGGTGATTAAAAATCAAGTTCTATGAAATGTAATGAATTCATCAGGTTAGCAAAACGGAATGGCTGGGAGTTTTTGCGACAGGGCAAAGGAAGTCACGAAATCTATATTAAAGATGGTGTAGAGATAGTTATTCCAAACCACGGAGCAAAAGAACTTGGGAAAGGTTTAGAATTAAAATTAAAAAAGGAAATGGGGTTGTAGTCTCATTTCCATTAACAAGAAACTTAATAACAACAAATATTAAAATCATGAAAAGTATTAAAATTATTATTGAAAAAAATGATGATGGGTTTTGGGGATACTCTGAGAATGAAAGAGCTATTGTAGGTGGAGGAGATACTGTTCAAGACTGCAAACAAGATATTTTGGATTGTATAGAAACATTAAGAGAGTTAAATAGTTGTCCTCAATCTTTAAAAGGTGACTATGAGTTAGTATATAAATTTGACACTATTAGTTTATTAAACTATTATAAAGGAATTTTTACTAATTCGGCTTTAGAAAAAATAACAGGTATTAATCAAAAACAATTACAACACTATTCAACAGGTCACAGAAAACCAAGAGTTGAACAAAGAGAGAAAATCGAGAATGCTTTACATTCATTAGGTAAAGAACTATTAGCCGTTGAGTTGTAAATTATAAAGCCCCTTCAATTGAAGGGGTTTATTTTTTGTACGAATGTGTTTATAATGTTCCCACTTTTGATTAAATTATTCCCACTTTATTTTATATAAAATATAAATTATAAAAAATCAATTACTTAAAAATATATATATTACTTTCTTATCGTCTGACATGTTGTTGTGTATTGTTTGAAAATTTATGTTAACAAAGATAGTTTTAAAAAAAAGAATTATAAAAATGATTTTATTTTAAATCTAATAAAAGGGAAAGTACATAACCATAATCTTCTTGATTGTTTTTTCCTTGAATTATTTTATTGTCATAGTTATAATAAAAAGATAATTCCAATTTAAAATTAGTCACAAATTCCCAAGTTAAATCGGTAGATGCATCAAAGCGATACCTGCCTTGTTCGGTGATTCCTACGAAAGAAGTAAGTGAAGTTGAAGAGGTTAAATTGGGATGGAGAAAACTATAAATGTTGTGTTGCAAAGCTAATGGCCATTCAATATCTGAAGTGAATTTAACTCTTTGTATTGTTTTTTCGAAATTCTGCAAGATGCCTGAAAAAACTTTTAATTTTTGTTTTTCTGTTAGGATAATAAAATTACCGCCACCTATCCCAAATGAAATCTTTGCATCAATTCCCAATTCATCATTCCTGTTAAACGAATTTTGTTCATATAGAAACCATTTATTTTGTAGCGTATAAAACTCTTGTAAAGTAAATTGAATTCTTTCTGAAAAATCGGAATCTCTGGTAGAGGTAGAAATATAAGAGAGATTAGAAACAAACCTCCATTTCGAAATGATATAGTAAAGATTACTTTCTGCATTGATACGAAATACATCCGAAGATTTTGTATAACTTACCCCGCCACCTAAATCACCTTTAAACCCTTTAAACCATTCTGTTTCAAGAGGATAAATTCGGATAACATGTTCAAGTTTTAATTCTTGTTTGGGTATGCATAAAACTGATATTTCACCACTGACAGGAGTTTCAATGATTCTACCTATAAAAATTTCTCCTTTATCATTTTCAACCCTATACACTTTGCTTCCACCACTTATAGATTTTATTTTATACCATTTGATATATACATTTCCAGGACCTTGTGCATCAAAACGTAAACGTCCTTGTTCAAAAGAGACAATTTTGCCTGTTAATTTGTCTCCATTAAGAAGATACAAGACATCGGGTGTGTCATTCTTTTTTTTATTTCTTTTAGTGTTTGAGCTAATAGTATCTGCAAGTTTTGAACTGCTTACTGAGTCAATTACTGTTTGAATAGGGAAAGTAGAATTATTTTTTATACGCAATGAATCTGTTATTTGGGCACCTAACAGCATCGGGGAAACCAAAAAGAATAGGATGGATACTTTTAAAAACTTATTCATTTTATCATAAAAATAATATTTCTAATCATTGATGCCCGATAAAACTTTTTAAATATCATGCCAAACATTGATTTATTCTGTTTTATGAAATTTTAATTGGCTTTTACTAGTTTTGAGTATTTCTCGCTAAGGCGCAAAGAAAATTTACTGTATATTGCGTCTTAGCGAGTTTACTAATTTATTGTAAAAAGTCTTAAATTGAATTTTATCTGATAGCAATTATTTCTAATATATATTGGCCAGTGAATGCTTTTTACACTCTTCCTTTTAGCGAACTAAATACCCAAGCATTGGCTAAGAACCCAACTCCAACGGTTCCAAATCCCCAACCGGCGGTATCAGCATAGCGGTATATTCCTAGTCCTATGAGGATTAATCCCATGATAACCATTATTAATGTTGCCCATCCAAGCACTGTGTTTTTGTTCATTCCCATAATTATTGTGGTATTTAATTTTTGGATAGCAAATTTAGTAAAAATTACGAATTAGAAATTGCGAATTACGAGTTTCTAATACAAAATCGCTATTCCCTAGTTACTTTTATAAACAACACCTTCTTTCATTACAAAGATGACATCGGTTACGGTTTTTACATTTGCTGTTGGATCTTCGTTTGTAGCAATAATGTCAGCTAGGTAACCTGCTTCTAAAACGCCTATTTTCTTATCCATATCTAGTAATAAGGCATTGGTTATTGTAGCACATTGTATTGCTTTCATGATAGGCATTCCAGCTTCTGTCATATAGATAAATTCTCTGGCATTTTGACCATGTTCAAATACGCCAGCATCTGTTCCAAAAGCAATTGGTACTCCTTTTTTATAAGCTTTGGCAAAGGTTTCTTGAATTCTTGGTCCGATAGATAGTGCTTTCGGTACAACAATTTCAGGATAATAATTGGGTTTTTTAGCATTTTCTTCAACTGTCTTTCCTGCTGTAATGGTGGGTACTAAATAACAATTGTTTTTTATCATCAAATCCATAGTAGCTTCGCTCATTTCAGTACCATGTTCTATAGTCTTTACCCCAGCTATTACAGCACGTCGCATTCCTTCATCACCATGAGCATGAGCGGCAACTTTCATTCCGTAATCTTTTGCAGTGGTGACTATAGCTAACATCTCTTCTTCTGTGAATTGTGGGTTTGTTCCACTTTTGGCCATACTCAACACACCTCCTGTAGCTGTTATTTTAATCCAATCGGCACCATTTTTATACCTTTGACGTACGGCTTGGCAGGCATCTTCAACACTGTTTACCACCCCTTCCTTTGGTCCTGGATTACCCATTAAATCTTTTCGATACCCATTGCTCGGGTCAGCATGACCGCCTGTTGATGCCAAAGATTTTTCGGCTGTAAATACCCTAGGACCAGTAACTTTACCACTATTGATGGCGTTTCTCAAAGCTACATTAACACCGCTTCCACCCAAGTCTCTTACTGTAGTAAATCCTGCCATTAAAGTCTTTTTTGCAATAACTTCTGCATTATAAGCTACATCAGCATCATTTAAAGTAAACTCTTCTAAATAGGATGTCGGGCTCGTTTCTTCTTCCAAATGAACGTGCATATCTATCCAACCCGGCATTACGGTTTTGGTTTTTAGGTCGATAGTTTTATCTTTAGTGTTTTTGGGGAGTATGAAACCATCTTCAATGCGGATGATTGTTTTGTCGGTTACGACTATGGTTTTGTTTGTTTGTACTTTTCCGCTGCGAGTATCGATTAATTTACCGCAAAGAATGTAGGTATTTTGTGCAGTAGTTATGGTTGCTGTTATAACGAATGCTAGTAGTAGTGCTTTTTTCATTGGTTTTGGTTTAGTTGGGCTAAATATAGGGAAAAGGTTTAGGTTAGGTGTTATGTAATCTGATATTTTCTAAAACTATAAAGAGTTAAGTTTGAATTACAACGTCAACGTTTTGTTGAGCACCATTGGGTTTCATAATCCAATTGATCATTCCAACCATAAATTGGTGCCTCAACAAACCTAGAATTATAGATTTAACTGCAGGAATTGTATATACCATTGGTGGTGTGTGGATGCGATGAGCAAAATACATTCCAGGCAATCCAACAAATCAAGAAGCAGAAAAAAACAGCAAATATTTGACCCAAATGCTTTAAAAAAAGATGGTTCTGGTTCTTTAATTCTTATATGGGTTCTGGCTAATTTTGATGTATAAACACATAGGAAATGGGATTGCTTTTTAAAAAAACAGTCTGCCATTCAAAATACCAAAAAACATTTGTAATTTTGCGACACATTAATAAAAACACACCCAAAATTAAAGCTATGAGTTCATTTGACGTTGTCATTATAGGTTCGGGTCCAGGCGGATATGTTGCAGCAATCCGTTGTGCCCAGTTAGGTTTCAAAACCGCTATTATCGAAAAATATGCCACACTTGGCGGAACTTGCCTTAATGTAGGTTGCATCCCTTCTAAAGCATTACTCGCTTCTTCGCATCATTACGAAGAATTGCAACACTTTGCAGACCATGGTATCGAAGTATCGGGCGAAGTAAAAGTGAATTTAGAAAAAATGATTGCACGCAAACAAGCAGTTGTTGACCAAACCAGTGGCGGTGTTCAATTTCTGATGGACAAAAATAATGTAACTGTTTATAATGGATTAGGTTCTTTTGTTGATGCTACTCATGTGGCTGTTGCCAAAGCTGATGGCACATCAGAAACCATTGAAGCAAAAAATATCATTATAGCAACAGGTTCAAAACCATCCAATTTACCTTTTATAACATTAGATAAAGAAAGAATTATTACCTCAACCGAAGCGTTAAAATTGCCAGAAGTGCCTAAACATTTAGTCATTATTGGTGGTGGAGTTATAGGTATTGAATTAGGTCAAGTCTATTTGAGATTAGGCGCTCAGGTATCTGTAGTTGAATTCATGGACAGAATCATTCCTGGAATGGATGCCAGTTTGTCAAAAGAATTGACCAAAGTATTAAAGAAACAAGGCATGAAATTCTATGTCTCACACAAAGTGAAATCGTTGGAAAGAAAAGGAAATTCAGTTACCATTCAAGCCGAAAATGCCAAAAGTGAAATCATAACGCTCGAAGGCGATTATGCCCTAGTATCGGTTGGTCGTCGTCCCTACACAGATGGATTAAACGCTGATAAAGCAGGCGTTAAAATTACAGAACGCGGTATGGTTGAAGTGAATGATCATTTGCAAACGAACATTCCGAATATCTATGCCATTGGTGATGTAGTTCGCGGAGCGATGTTAGCCCACAAAGCCGAAGAAGAAGGTGTGATGGTTGCCGAGATCATAGCAGGTCAAAAACCACATATCGACTATAATTTAATTCCAGGAGTTGTCTACACTTGGCCCGAAGTGGCTGCTGTTGGAAAAACAGAAGAACAACTAAAAGAAGCTGGCGTTGCTTATAAAGCTGGGAGTTTCCCTTTTAAAGCATTAGGAAGAGCTCGAGCAGGAGGTGATTTAGACGGATTTGTAAAAATTTTAGCCGATGCTACAACCGATGAAGTTTTGGGCGTTCACATGATTGGTGCTCGTTGTGCCGACTTAATTGCTGAAGCCGTAACCGCAATGGAATTCAGAGCATCAGCCGAAGATATTGCAAGAATGTCGCATGCGCATCCCACATTTGCAGAAGCTATTAAGGAAGCTGCTTTAGCGGCTACTGAGAATAGAGCGTTGCATGTGTAATAATTAATATTAGATTTTTTAAATCAAAATAAATGAAAAATAATCTCTTAGTGTTTATTACAATTTTTACAATCAATAATGCATTTAGTCAAACAATTTGCACTAATGGTTTTGCTGGCATATATCCTTGTAACAAAATTGATTTAATGGCTCAAATGCCATTTTCGCAAATTGGGGGCAATAATTCTACCGAAGGAAGCAGCTGTTGGGGCTGGACAGACCCACTTAATGGAAAGGAATATGCCATAATGGGCTGTACAACCCATACTGCCTTTGTGGATATTACAGTTCCTAGCGCTCCTATTTACCTTGGTAAATTGAATTCCCATAATGACGTTTCTAGTATTTGGCGTGAAATGAAAGTATATAACAATTATGCCTACATTGTTAGTGAAGCTAATGGACATGGAATGCAAATTTTTGATTTGACACGATTACGAAATGTAACTTCTCCACAAATTTTTACTGCCGATGCTCGTTATAGTGGCTTTGGAAATTGCCATACCATCACTATTAATGAAGCTACTGGTTTTGCTTATTGTAATGGAACAAGCTTTTTTCAAGGTGGTGCCAATGTTTTAAATATTCAAAATCCATTAAATCCAGTTTTTGTTCTAGGATATCCTGATGAAGATTATACTCATGATTCTCAAGCTGTAATTTATAATGGTCCAGACCCTGATTATCAAGGTAAAGAAATCTTTATCGGAGCCAATGAAACTAAAGTTGTCATTGTTGATGTAACTGATAAAGCAAACCCAATTCTAATTTCAAGTTTTTTATACAGTAATACTGGCTATACTCATCAAGGATGGTTTACTCCAGATCAAAAATACTGGATTTTATCTGATGAATTAGATGAAATTGATTTTGGTTTCAACTCAAAATCTATAATTATTGATATGACAAATTTAGATGCTCCAGTTCTAAAAGGCAACTATTTTGGTCCCACTGCTGCCATCGACCATAACGGGTATTGCAAAGGGAATGAATTTTATTTAGCCAATTATACTGCTGGTTTGAGCATATTAAATATTGCCGACATCAACAGTTCTAATACAATGACTGAAATTGCTTCCTTTGATACTTATCCCCAAAATAACAGCGCCAATTTTAATGGAGCTTGGAATACCTACCCTTATTTCCCTAGTGGTAGCATTATCATTAGTGATATCAACAGAGGTTTGTTTATAGTAAGAAAAAATGCATCGCTGGAAAATGAGGAATTTTTAAACTCTAATTATACCATTTATCCTAATCCAGCAAAAACTTTTTTTAGTATTGACACTGATATTGTTATTGAATATATAATCATATACGATTCATTAGGAAAAATAATAAAAAAATTCCAATCAGCTGAAAGCTATGATGTCTCAGATTTGGAAAAAGGATTGTACTTCGTTAGAATTAATAATGATTTTACAAAAAAAATAATTGTAGAATAATGAAAAAGCTATGCTATATCTTTTTTTTATTTTCAATCCTAAGTTGTGATAAGGATAACACTGCGGATTCTAATACTGTTTTTAAAGCAGAACTAGATTGGAGCAAAACCATTGGTGGTAGTTCAGAAGAAAGTACAAATAGTGTAGTTGCTACTTCTGATGGTGGCATGCTAATACTTGGCTACACTAACAGCTATGATGGTGACATTGTTAAATCCCATGATTTAGTAGATGTTTTATTGACTAAAGTAGACGCAAATGGTAATTTGATTTGGACAAAAACCATTGGAGGTTCACTCAATGATTATGGAATGAGCATTATTGCCACTACCGATGGAAATTACGTTATTGCTGGTTATAGCGCTAGCAGTAATGGTGATGTACCTGGAAATGTTGGGCAACATGATTTTTATATTGCAAAATTAACCGAACAAGGAAACATTATTTGGAGTAAAAATTACGGTTTTTCTGGTCATGATCATGCTCATAAAATTATTCAAACTAAAGATGGAGGGTTTTTTATTGCTGGTTTTGCGGACTATTCTGGAATTGACGAAAGTGGCGGAACGCAAGATAATGGTGCAGGTCATGAAATAGGACATAAAAATGTACTTCATGGTGTTGGTGAATATTTGGGTGTAAAATTAGATAGTAACGGAGAATTTTTATGGTACCGTTATTTTGGTGGTACTCAAAACGATAGAGTTAATGATATTGTTGAGGCAGAAGACGGCGGAATTATTATGGTTGGCTATTCCGAGAGTTCTGATTTTGATGTAGCGCACAATAAAGGAAGTTATGACTATTGGGTGATCAAAATACATTCGAATGGCAATTTACATTGGAAAGAAAATTATGGTGGCAGTGGCATTGACCAAGCTTATGGCATCACAAAAACTGGTAATAACTCCTATCTCATTGTAGGTCGTTCTAACAGTAGTGATGGACAAGTAAAAAATGCTAAAGGAAACTTTGATGGTTGGGTTATTCACATTAATGATCACGGACATTTAATTTGGGAAAAATCTTTTGGTGGGGAATCTTTTGATGTTGCTACAACAATAAAAAAGATTTCAAACGGAAATTTTGTTGTAGTAGGAAACTCAAGAGGTTCGTTTGATGAAAAACCCAATAATGGGCAAAATGATTTTTGGTTATTTGAAATTGATAATAAAGCCAATTCAAATATTTATTGGCAAAAAACATTTGGAGGTTCCAATATTGATGTAGCCACCGACTTTTATCAAACCTCAAAAAAAGAACTAATTGTGGTTGGAGAATCACAAAGTAATAATCAAGATGTTCCCTCTAACAAAGGTGGAAACGATTTGTGGGTGATAAAGTTGAAATAATAAATTCAAGACGGTTTTATACTTGAAAGTATTTCTTTCGCAACCAAAAGGCAACATTTACCAACATAATTAGAGCAGGAACTTCTACCAATGGTCCTATGACGCCAGCAAACGCTTGTCCGCTATTGATGCCAAAAACACCTATCGAAACTGCAATAGCCAATTCAAAATTATTTCCCGAAGCGGTGAATGACAAAGCAACAGCATCACGATAATTAGCGCCAATTTTCTTGGACACAAAAAACATCAGAAAAAACATAATCACAAAAAAGATAACTAATGGAATGGCTATTCTCAAAACATCCATCGGTAAATCGACTATCATTTCGCCTTTTAAACTGAACATAACTACTATCGTAAAAAGCAAGGCAATCAAAGTGATTGGTGAAACAAACGGGATAAACTGTTGATTAAACCATTTATCTCCAATAAATTTCTTAATCGAATATCGACTGATAACAGCCAGCACAAAAGGAATACCGAGGTAAATCCCAACAGTTTTGGCTATTTCGGCAATGGTGATATTTAATTCTAACCCTTTGATACCAAAAAGGGGTAACATGATTTCTAAATAAAAATAAGCATACAAACTAAAAAAGAAAACCTGTAATAAGCTATTTATCCCAATTAAACCAGCAGTTAATTCTCTATTTCCTTCGGCCAATTCGTTCCAAACAATCACCATCGCAATGCAAGGTGCGATGCCAATGATAATTAATCCTGTCATGTATTCTGGATACTCTTTCAAGAAAAAAGTGGCTAATAAAAACATCAAAAACGGACCAATTATCCAAGTGATAAAAAACGATGCCGTAAGCAATTTTGGTTTTTCAAACATTTTAGGTACTTGCGAAAAATCAATTTTAGTTAATGGAGGATACATCATCAAAATTAGTCCAATTGCTAAAGGAATATTAGTTGTCCCAGATGAAAACGAGTTAATAAAACCGGCTGTATTGGGAATAAAATATCCAATTCCCACGCCAATCAGCATCGCTAAAAATATCCAAAGGGTTAAAAATCGGTCTAAAAAATTTAATTTTTTTTTCATTTTTAAAACATTAAGGTATCAAGATTCATTAAGATTTTTTATGTGCAAAGTTGTCATTGCGTAGAAGTCTCAATTAACTTGACTAAACACATAAAACATTTCTCTAGCAATTTGTCGGCATCGTTCATCGTATTTTTCATTTTGTTGCGGTGTGTTGTCAAATGCTTTAGGATCTTGATAAGGCAATCCCAACCTAAAATCGGCACCTGGAACAATTGGGCAAGATTCATTAGCTTCTGCACATACCATCACGGCACCAAAATTTTGAGCAGGATTAGTTGCATCGGTATAAACTTTTGAAAATAAAACCATTGGAGTAAATTTAGTACCAATAGACGCCAACCAAATTGGGTTTTCACTTTGTTGATGTGACTGTAAAACAATTCCAGTTTTTTCAAGTGCCAAAAGCGCATTTTCATTGACTTTTGTTTTTTCGGTTCCACCCGAAAAGGTACTTACTTTCTTTACATCATAATAATAGGAAGCAATTTGTGACCATACTTGTGCCATGTGACTTCTTCTGGAATTACTAGTGCAAACAAAAACTAAATTGATAGCTTTTTGTGCCTTTTGTTGTTCAGCAATATAGCTTACGAGTTCGTTTAAATATTCTTTTCGCTCAGCTGGAATTTGATTAAATTCTGATGAAAGTGAGGTACAATAGCGTAACAAATCTGAATTCAAATTTGCTTTTTGAGCTTTTACATTTGATAAAGAGAAGACGCAAAGCAAAATAAGTAGGGCTTTTACAATTGTAATACTATTATTTTTCATTTTTGATTTATTTTAGTTGAGAAAAAACATAATACATTTCGCTTGCGATTTGTAAACTGCGTTCGGTATATTTTTGGTTCATTAATTCAGTACTGTCAAACGCTTTTGGATCGTCATATTTTATTGGAAATCGGGCCTCTGCACCAAAAACCATCGGGCAACCTTCATCAGCAGTAGTGCAAGTCATAATCGCTCCAAAATTATTTTTCGGATTGAAGTCGTCAAAGTACGCTTTAGAAAAACAAATAATTGGATGTTGATTTTCATCAAACTTAACCGAATAAACAGGATTTTTTTCTTCGCTCAATTTCTGAATTTGATACCCTTGATTTACCAAAGTCTCACCTACTTTTGGAAACATTGCAGTAGCTTCCGTTCCACCAGAATAGCAAAAAACCTTTTGAATTCCAAAGTGAAACGCCATCGTTTGTGCCCAAATTTGCGACAAATGACTTCTTCTAGAATTGTGAGTGCATATAAAGTTTAAACGAATTTCCTCGTTCGAATTCACTTTGTCTTGAATGTATTCAATCAAAGTTTGCAAAATTTCTTTTCGTTCGTTTGAAACTGAAATTTTTGAAATAGTTGTTATGGTTTTGGATAGATTTTCTAACATTTTAGTAAAGAGTTATTAGTAAATAGTCATTTGGCAATTAAACTTCCATACTCTAGTTTTTTTTATCAATTCAAATTTCTTTGCGAAACTTTGTGAAACTTTGTGAAACTTTGTGTTACATCATTAACAACAACCTGAATCTGGAGTACAACAAGCAGTTTGTTTACTTACCCACTCTCCCATTTTTATTTTAATTTTTTCTACTGGTATACCGCAATTGTCTTTTGCTAAACAATCGGTTTTAGTATTGGTCAAAACAAAGCGGTTGTCCCAATATTCTAAACCAAATTTACCCACGGTTTCTTGTTGGTATTCGATTTCAATTTCTAAATCATCGCTTTCCAGATTCTCCTCCACCGAATTAATAATTTTCAAAACTTTTTGGGGTTGCAATCGATGGTATAAATCTATTGAAGACCAAAGTTGAAAAGTGATTTTTTTATCGGTTCTAAAAGTGTTCCCGCAATCGGTGAATTGTTTGGTCGTTACGCCAACTTCGGTTATATGAAAATGAGAAGGCACTTTTTTTCCGTTTTGTAAAACAAAATCCAAGCGCTCTACTTGAGCTAACTGATTTTTAAATTGGGATAATTTCATAATATTAGAATTTTAGATTATTAGTAAATAAGCTTCCAGCTTCCAACCACCGCTTCCCGCCTCCTCTTTTAACAACATTTATTCTTTAGTTGGGTTGTAATGGAACCAAAGTGACTCACAATTTTAGCAATAGTATCCGAATTGATACAATAGCAAATTGCAGTTCCTTCTATAGTACCTTTGATTATGTTGGCGTTTTTAAGTGCAGCTAAATGTTGAGAAACTGTGGGTTGAGCCAAAGGCAATTCGTTAACAATATCCCCACAAATGCATGCATCCACTTTGAGTAAATAGTCCACAATGGCTATTCGTGCCGGATGAGATAATGCTTTAAACAAAGTCGCCATCTCGTTGTGCTCTACCGAAAAAGATTCAGATTTTGATGCTCCCATAAATTCATTTTATTTTAATATTGCAATATTACGATATAACAATATTACAAACCTAATTTAAACTGTTAAAATTATCAGCTAGTTTTAAATCAAAATTCACAAATAGTAAAAACCAAGTCTTAACTTTTTTTAGTACTTTTGAAATCTTAAAAAAACAATAGCTATGGCATCAATAACATTAGGAGGAAATCCAATTAACACTAGCGGTGAATTACCTAAAGTAGGTTCAAAAGCACCTAATTTTCAATTAGTAAAAACCGATTTAAGCATTGCGACTTTAGCGGATTATGGCGGCTCAAAAGTGGTATTAAATATATTCCCAAGTATTGACACTGGAACTTGCGCAGCATCTGTAAGAGCTTTTAATGCCAAAGCTAGTGCTTTAAATAACACTAAAGTATTGTGTATTTCTCGCGATTTACCCTTTGCTCAAAAGCGTTTTTGTGGAGCAGAAGGCATAGAAAATGTAGAAAATTTATCTGATTTTAAGACGGGAAGTTTTGGTAAAGATTATGGATTAGAAATTGTAGATAGCGTTTTGGCAGGACTACATTCTCGAGTAGTCATCGTTTTGGATGAAAACGGAAACATTATCTATGAAGAACAAGTACCAGAAATTGCTGATGAACCAAATTATGAAGCGGCATTAGCTTCACTATAATTATCTTTTAAATGGAATTTCAAAAAGATAACTCATTCTTTACCGGAAGATTAAAAAGCATTGGTTTTGCTTTTAGAGGAGCTATTAAACTTATTACTACCGAACATAGCGTAATGGTGCAATCCTCATTAGCCGTAATTATGATTATAGCTGGATTTGTATTTCACATTTCTCGAGAAGAATGGATGATGCAAATCCTCGCTTTTGGATTAGTCTTGGGCATTGAAAGTATGAACACTGCGGTTGAAAAAATAGCCGACTTTATTCATCCTGAATTTCATGATAGAATAGGTTTTATTAAAGACATTGCTGCTGGTGCTGTAATGTTTGCAGCTTTGGCTGCTGTTGCTGTAGGTTTATTAATTTATGTGCCTAAATTTCTATAATCATTCTATTAAATCTCTATTTTTATAGTGTTATAAATAACCAATGGCAAAAACAGTAAAAAAAGAACCCAAAGAAAAGGAAAAAGATCCCAATCTAGAACTTAAAATTTTAAAGACTAAAAAGCAGTACCGCGTTTTAGCTGGTTTTCTTTTAGTGCTATTGTCTATTGCGTTTTTGGTTTCTTTTATTTCATTTTTTGTAACTGGTCAGGCCGATCAAAGTGCTGTTGACTCTATTACCAACCGAAACGAGACAGTACAAAACTGGTTGGGAAAATTTGGCGCTTATCTGGCAGACCTTTTTGTTTACCGTGGTTTTGGGGTTGCCTCGTTCCTTTTTGTAAAACTCTTTTTCATAAGCGGCGCCTTTTTAATTTTGGATTTACCCATTCGCAAACTGAAAAACACTTGGTTTTGGGATTTGTTTGCCATTATTATAATATCCATTATGTTTGCTTTTGCCGCCTATACTTTACCAGAATTAGGTGGAACTGTAGGATATGAAATGAATCTTTTCCTTCAAGATTATATTGGAAAGACCGGAACATTATTACTACTTGCCTTTTCAATAATCATTTACTTACTATTCAAAATAAAAATATCTCCGGACGCTTTTAAAACATTCTTCGAGAAAAAGAAAAAAGACATTAGCGAAGATTTGACTGAGATGAAAGCTGCTACTAGCGGAACCGATTATAACTTAGAGGAATTTGCTTTACCTGAAGAAGAGGAAATAGAAGAACCAACCATCAAACCCTCGCTGTTTGAAATTAATAAAGAGTCGTTAAAACCCACCATTGAAAATGCCTCTGAAATTAATTTAGAACCAACCATAAAAACCGTTACACCTTCACCTGAACCGCATATTATTGAAACGAATGATGAGGCGTTTGTCATTGAAGTAATCAATGATGAAGATGTAATGGAAGAAAATTTAGCTGCCCAACTCGTAGAAGATTTTGGTCTTTTTGATCCAACTTTAGAGCTTTCCAATTATAAATTTCCCACGATTGATTTACTGAAAGAATATGCCTCTGTGGGTATTACTATCAATCAAGAAGAGCTTGAAGAAAATAAAAACAGAATTGTAGAAACTTTAAAAAACTACAAAATAGAAATTGCTCAAATCAAAGCTACTGTTGGACCATCAGTAACCTTGTATGAAATAGTTCCCGAAGCCGGTATTCGCATTTCTAAAATAAAGAGTTTGGAAGATGATATCGCCTTGTCTCTTTCTGCACTTGGTATTCGTATCATTGCTCCTATTCCTGGGAAAGGAACAATAGGTATCGAAGTGCCAAACAAAAACCCAACTATGGTTCCGATGAAGAGTGTCATTTCTTCAGCTAAGTTTCAAGAAGCTGAAATGGAATTACCTATCGCTTTGGGTAAAACAATTTCTAACGAAACCTTTGTAGTTGACTTAGCTAAAATGCCTCACCTATTGATGGCTGGAGCAACAGGACAAGGAAAATCAGTAGGATTAAATGCCGTACTGACTTCTTTACTTTATAAAAAACACCCTGCAGAAGTTAAATTTGTTTTGGTTGACCCAAAGAAAGTGGAACTTACCCTTTTCAATAAAATAGAACGTCATTACTTAGCAAAACTGCCAGATACCGAAGATGCTATTATTACTGATAACAATAAAGTAATCAATACGTTGAACTCGCTATGTTTAGAAATGGATAACCGTTATTCGTTATTGAAAGATGCTATGGTGCGCAACATTAAGGAATACAACGAAAAGTTTAAAGGACGAAAATTAAATCCCGAACACGGTCACCGTTTCTTGCCTTACATCGTCTTGGTAGTGGACGAATTTGCCGACTTGATAATGACTGCAGGAAAAGAGGTAGAAACTCCCATTGCTCGTTTAGCGCAGTTAGCACGTGCTATTGGTATTCATTTAATCATTGCTACACAACGACCATCCGTAAATGTAATTACGGGTATGATTAAAGCCAATTTCCCTGCTCGAATTGCCTTCAGAGTAACTTCAAAAATTGACTCTAGAACCATTTTAGATACTGGTGGTGCGGATCAATTAATTGGTCGAGGCGATTTATTATTTTCTAACGGAAATGATTTAGTGCGGGTGCAATGTGCTTTTGTTGACACTCCCGAAGTAGAAAAAATTGTAGAATATATTGGTTCTCAAAAAGCATATGCTAGTGCCTATTTACTCCCCGAATATATCGGAGAAGATGGTGGTAGCGTTAATTTGGAATTTGATATTTCCGAAAGAGACAGCATGTTTAGAGAAGCAGCCGAAATAATAGTGTCGGCCCAACAGGGTTCGGCATCATTATTGCAGAGAAAGTTAAAATTGGGTTACAACCGTGCTGGTCGATTGATTGACCAATTAGAAGCAGCAGGTATTGTAGGTCCATTTGAAGGAAGTAAAGCGAGAAGTGTTAACATTCCTGACTTGACTTCACTAGATCAATTTTTTTCCAATGAACAAAACAATTTATAAAATGAACAAAATACTATCAATTGCACTTTTACTACTTGCGGGTTTTACAACTAACGCGCAGGATAAAAAAGCAAAAGATTTATTAGACCAAGTAACGGCTAAGATCAAAACCTATGATAACGTTACTATCGATTTCAAATACACCCTCAACAATAGCAAAGAAAATATCAATAAAGAAAGCAAAGGAAACCTTTTGTTAGAAGGCAACAAATATGTTTTGAACTTTATGGGTGTTACTAAAATATTCGACGGCAAAAAAAGTTACACTATCGTTCCCGAAGATGAAGAGATAACCATATCAAGTTTGAATGAAAAAGATGAAAATGCTATAACGCCTTCAAAAATGTTGACTTTTTTCAACACGGGATACAAGTTTACTTGGGACATATTGCAAGATGTAAAAGGACGTAAAATTCAATACATCAAACTCATTCCAACAAACGCAAAAGACCAACGAAAAGAAATATTATTGGGAATAGATTCCCAAACAAAAAATATTTATAACGTAATTGAAATGGGCAAAAATGGTACTAAAACCACGCTCACTGTTAATTCTTTTAAAACCAATCAACCTTTGTCAAAAAATCAGTTTACCTTTGTGGCGAGTAAATATCCAAATTACTACATCAACAAAATAGACTAAATTCGAGGTGAAAATACTTGACAGGTACTTATTAAAATCCTTCCTCATTACATTTACTACAGTATTTGTAATTCTTTTTTTCATATTCGTTTTGCAAGTTGTTTGGCTTTTTATTTCCGAGTTAGCCGGAAAAGACTTAGATATCTTTATGATTATCAAGTTTTTACTCTATAAAATGCCAAGTATTATTCCGTTAGTATTACCCCTTTCCGTATTACTGGCATCCATTATGACCTTTGGGAGTTTGGCTGAAAATTATGAATTTGCGGCCATGAAATCTTCTGGAATATCGTTACAACGTGCCATGCGTAGTTTAACCTATTTCATTATCCTTTTGAGCATAGTTGCTTTTATTTTTGCCAATAATGTTATTCCGTTTGCCGAATATAAATTCATTAATTTTCGAAGAAATATAGCCCAAGTAAAACCTGCTATGGCTATAGCCGAAGGACAATTTAGCGAAGTAGGACTTTACAACATTAAAGTAGAAAAAAAATCTGGGGAAGGTGGCAGATTTCTTAGCCAAGTTACTATACATAAAAAATCAGTTTTAGGTTCGGGAAGCAATACCGTTATTAAAGCAAAAAAAGGAGAGTTAATCAGTAACGAAAACTCTAATGTTTTGAAATTAGTGCTAAAAGACGGTAACTATTATGAGGATATTATTCCAAAGAAATTTGAGGAACGAAATAAAGTCCCTTTCGCCAAAAGTGAATTTAAAAAATACATCATAAATATCGATTTGTCTAAACTAAATAATGCCAATTTAGATGAAGAACAAATCTCAAATACCAACACTATGCTGACCGTTGGAGAGCTAAAGTTCACAATAGACTCTTTAGAAAAAAACTATAAAAAAGATGTAATTTCGTTTACAGAAAATATTAGTCAACGAACCACAAATACAAACAGAATTACTCCTATTGCTGAGCAGCAAAATATTTTTAGCTTCAATAATATATTACAAAACTTTAGCGATACCGAAAAATCCAATATCCTAAAAGCTGCTAGTAGTAACGTAGAATCTATAAATTTTAGTCTTGAGTCCTCTAAATATGAAATAGAAGACAAACAAAAAAATATTAACCAACACTGGATAGCGTTCTATGACAAATTTGTTATAGCTTATGCTTGTATGCTCATGTTTTTTATTGGAGCACCTTTAGGAGCAATTATTAGAAAAGGTGGTTTAGGACTACCAATTGTATTTTCGATACTTATTTTTATCATTTTTCATTTTATCAATACTTTTGGTAAAAAAGTAGCAGGACAAGACGAGATTAGTCCTTTCATGGGTTGTTGGATGTCCTCTTTCGTATTAACTCCATTAGCCATCTTACTCACAAAAAGAGCTACTGACGATAAAGGTTTTAGTATCAATTTTGATTGGTTAACTGCTTATTTTAGTCGATTGTTTCCCGCTACTATAACCGACCCACTAACGCCACAAATAGCAGATGCTGCATTGAAAACCAGTAGTAATTCCGATAAAACCAAAGCGTTGATAAATGATACTCCCATTAACAGCGCCCTAATTGAGAAATCGGAATTCAAAGAAAAGCAACTCTCAACAGAAATACTTGCAAAGCAATACCATAAATTCAGTTTCATAGCACTAATCAGTTATGTTGGTCTACTAGTGTTACTCGTTCTAGGAAAAACAGACTCAGTGTTACTACTAATAGCTTCACTCCTAGTGGCTGCGGTATTTTACTTTATGCTTTTTAAAGCACAACAACAGCTACTCAAAATGGCAAACCAAACCAATACCACAATAGATTTACACTTATTTGTGCTTCTTGCTGCAGGGTTTCCATTTTATATCCTATTTTACCTATACAATAAATTATTTGTCAATACACTTATTTTAGCATCAAAAAACACCCTTTAATGGACTTAGAAAAAATACAACTCAACACTATAGAAGAAGCAATTGAAGACATTCGTCAAGGAAAAATCATAATAGTAGTTGACGATGAAGACCGTGAGAACGAAGGTGACTTTTTGGCTGCTGCCGAAAAGGTAACTCCCGAAATGATTAACTTCATGGCAAAGCATGGAAGAGGATTAATATGTGCTCCTCTAACAGAAAGACGTTGTAATGAATTAGAACTGCACTCCATGGTCAAGAATAATACCGACCACATGGAAACCGCTTTTACCGTTTCAGTTGATTTGAAAGGACAAGGAGTGACAACTGGTATCTCGGCAGCCGATAGGGCAAAAACTATTTTATCCTTAGTAAATGAAGACACCAAACCCTACGATTTAGCACGTCCTGGACACATCTTTCCACTCACAGCAAAACAAGGCGGTGTATTACGTAGAACAGGTCATACTGAAGCTGCTATTGACTTTGCACGGCTTGCAGGTTTTAAACCAGCAGGTGTTATTGTTGAAATCATGAATGAAGATGGCACAATGGCTCGCCTACCCCAACTAGTAGCAGTTGCTAAAAAATTTGATTTGAAACTCGTTTCTATCGAAGATTTAGTCGGCTATAGAATGCAACACGACAGTTTGATTATCAAAAAAGAAGATTTTGAAATTGAAACCCGATTTGGAACATTCCGTTTGAGAGCTTACCAACAAACCACCAATAAACAAGTCCATTTAGCATTAACTAAAGGGAGTTGGAACTCAGGAGAACCAATACTCACTCGCATCAATTCCACGCAAGCCAATAATGATATCTTGAATACACTAACAAATGAAGTAGACAAAAAACTAGATGACATGTTTAGACGCATTAATGAAGAAGGCAAAGGTGCCATATTGTTTATCAATCAAGAAACCGACTCTTCTGACCTCATCAACAGACTAACTCAACTTAAACAATTACAAACCGAAGGAATTCTGAAAGCACCTCAGATTAAAATGGATGTGAAAGATTTTGGTATAGGTGCACAAATATTACACGATATTGCTATTTCAAAAATACGATTGGTGTCCAACTCTACCCAAACAAAGCGTGTTGGAATGATAGGTTATGGTTTGGAAATTACAGAATATGTTTCGTATTAACAGAAAAATAAGCACTATTATTAACCATTCTCTAAAAAGTAATCAAAGTGGACTTGATAGCATTGCTTAATTTAGGTTCTACTTTGGTTTCTTCAGCAAAATAGTACCAATTTTTTACTACCTCACTTATTTGTTGGATGATTTCTTTTGCCTTTTTGATGTTCATCGATTTGGCAATGGTCAATAAATCCTCTTTGGAGATGTTACTTCTTTTACCGTTGATGCTTAATACATGCTGAATTACCCATTCGCTTCCCGGTCTGAAAGCGTGACAAATATCGTAGGCCGGTGCTAGTTCCCAATCTTGGTCTTTTCTTAGTCGGAATGCAAAGTTTTTGGTATGATCATCACAGTTTCGTGCCATTACATTAAAGACCATTCTACGAAACATTTGTTCGGCTTGAGGATAAGGAAGTCTCAACAAACGCATGGTTTGGAATAGTTGTTCATAGCTATAGCTGTTTACATTATTGAAGTCAAAATGTTGCATGGCACAAAAGGTTTGTATGAGGTGTTTGATATCGCCATCTTCCCGGTCAAATCGTTGTGTCATGAAGTGTGCTCTGCCATTTTCTTCTAATAATTGGCATTTGGTCATGTCAATTTCACATGCTTTTGCCATTAAGTAATAGGCCATCTCCACCCGACCGTATCCTGTTGATGCTCCAAATTGACTATCACTTACACCATCTAATTTTATCAACCAATGATTGAACCCTTTGGGCGCTTTGGCCTGCCCTGATTTGATTACTCCCGTTTTTTTATTATAGGCAATAATGGCTTTTGGTCTGGCACCACCTGCAGATGTTCCTATTTTTAGAATATCCAATAATGCCTTTTGCTCATCTTGATTTAGGTTGGTTTCAAAATCTTGACTGTTGTTGACCACTTCTTGGCTTATTTTGACCAAGTTGTCCATTTCGATGGTGAAAGCGGTTTGGCTGGATTTAAAATTTACCGGTTCAAATTCTAAAGCACCCATGCCTCGTGTACCAATAAAGCACAATAATTCCACCGGATTTAAACTGTTTTCTGGGCGACCGTTTTGAGCCAACCAAGCGCTTATTAATTGATTACCAAATTTGTCTGGCAAGACATCAGCGAGTAATCCTGGCAATCCTTTGAAGGTGGTATTACTAACTAAATCGGGAAAAGAAAAAATTCGGTTTGTTTGGTTTAGCGGCATTTTTAAAGGTGCCACTTCCCAATTGTTTGTAATGAATTTTGGGTCGTATTCAAAACTGGCGATTTTGGTATTGGCATCCCATGCGACTGCCCCTACTCGCTCGCTCCAAAGATTGATATAGGCCGTTGTAATCATTACCAGTCGGATTTGTTGTCGTTACTATTGTCTTCCTTTCTAGCGGCAGGCAGGTTGTTTCTGGCTCTTTGTCTTTTCTTTTGTTCCAATTTGGCCAACTGTAATGGACTCAGCTGTTCCTGTACTTTAAATACGTCCATGATATAGAGTAAATTTAACACTCGAAGCACTTGCAGTAGCGATTGCAGTGTTATTTTTTCTCCTTTTTCTATTTGGGTTATAGTAGAGCGGTTGATGCCAGCTTCTATAGCAAGCTGCTGTTGGGTTTTGTTTTGTAACAAACGATGGTGTTTTACAAAAGCCCCAATAGTTTCTACTAATGCTCCATCACTCATTGCTAACCAACTATTGCTTGAAATATCCATCATAAACTATTTTATTTACACTTAATGCTGATTATTTCCAACAAAAGTATGAAATAAAAAGATAAAAATGATTTTTTTGTCTTTTTAATCAGTTTGTTGTTTATTAAAAGTTATTATTGCGGTGGTAATCGCCGTTACCATGGAAAAATTTAAATTGGGTACTTTTTAAAACAGTGGGTTTTCGGGGAAGTTGTACCTCAACTCATTTTTAATATTTCATATTGCAATATGACTGCTTTTTTGTGAACACAATAGTAGTAAAATAATAGCTCTATTACTATAGCGAGCGTTTTCATTGTTAGGGCTACATATTTTGAGCAACTATCATCACTGAGGAAAAGTATAGTATTATATGTGCGTTGCTTGAGGGATTAGACTATTTCTCTAATAAGTTTTTTAATTGTTTCAAAATAACTACACCTTAGTAATTCATTCATAATAATATAGTTAAATTAACAAACTCAAATCCATTATATAATTAATTTATAGGATTTTGATGTTGATTTTTATAATAAAGCATAAAGTATTGATTACTAATTTTATTCGATAAAAGCTTTCGCCATAAATTCTATTTCATTTCTAGGAATTCCAATTTCTTTAGCCATTGTTTTCCAATGACTTGCTGCATTAACCACTTCTTGTATGATGGTCTCCATTTGATTCTTGTTTAAGCGAAAGTATGCTCCAACTTTTTTTGCTAATTCAAAATCGAGGGCATTGTTATCGGTATCAATGTTTAGGGCTAGTCCGTCTTTGTCAATGGATGGATTAAGGTCATACGCTGGCGATAGAATCCAACCTTCTTTGGTTAAGATAAAGCCATGATTTCTTAAATGATCATCAGTATTAGATATGGCAATATTAAATATTATTCTGCGCCATAGTTGGTGCAAATTGGCTTCAATGTTTGTGCCATGATTGCTAATAAATTCTGCAATGTCTAAATAACTTGCTTGATTGTCTCGAATAGTAACTTCTTTATTTCCGGTCATGGTCATGGCTGACGCAAAGTGTATTCTTTCACCGCTTATTCTGTCAAAACGCTTTGTGAAAAAGGTATGATGGTTTCCTAAAATTCTATCTATACGACATGGTGCCATTTCTATACCTGCTTTACTTGCTAATTGGTAGGCGAGGTATTCCCAAGCAGCTTTATCGATGGTGTCTGTTTTGGAAGGAAATTTAGCAATCCAAAGGCTTTTATCCGCATCTAACACATTGGCCTTCGGTCTTGCACCTCCTAAAGAAGAACCAGGAGCTATAAGTACTGCTAACCATCTGTTTACTTCCTCGTTTTCAGTATCATTCTCGAATATATAAGCTGCATTTTGAAGTTCTCTAATAGATGACCATGGTGGAGTGGATGCGTTTTTGTTGTTATCTAAAAAGTCACCTTTTGGATCTGTTTTAAAACGCAAGGCACCCATTCGACTTTCATCATATACCCCTAAAAGGAAATCTATATCGTAAAGAGTTGGTGCTTTTTCTTTATGTTCTTTTGCCCATTGTGCTGCTCTTCGTTTCATTAATGTACGTCCCCAAGTGTCGGGCATACTATCGAGAAATATACCGAAGTTTTCTTTTTGGTTTGGGTATTGGGGACCGCCATACAATTGTATGTCTGGGTCAAGCATAAATTTTTGTTCTGATTTGAGCCAGTCTTTATCATACTCAAAGCTGAATGCTTTTTTGCCTTTTGCTTGCTGTGCTGATAAGACACCTATTATCTTAGGTTCTGGCATACCTATCCAATGGGCGTAAACGTATATTTCGGTTTTTGTGGACATTTTTTTTATATTTTTTACGAACTAAAGTTCTTGTACCTAAAGCCCACTTGGCTTCCTCCTTTTAATTTCAAATGTTCTCGATACAATTTTTACTTCATTTCATTACGTAAAAATCGAACTGACGTCCCTCTAATCACTAACTTTTTTTACTTAATTTTTATTTTAGTAATTCGAGGTCTTGGAGCTTTCTACCCAGTTCATCGTCTGATGCTAGTTTTAGGAAATCGTCTTGTAGTCCTAATACGCGTAGCACATTGAAATAGGCACCCATTGCCACACTTGGGTTTCCTAACTCAATAAGATGTAGCGTAGATCTAGCAATGTCGGCTCTTTCGGCTACTTGTACCATAGTGAGTTTTCGTCTTTTTCGAGCTATTTTTATGTTTTCTCCCATTTGTTCCAGTACCTTATCATATTTTGGAAAAACGGATTGTTTTTTGGTTGCCATTTTTAATAAATGTTCGTTATTCTGAACAAAAATAGCTATTATGTTTGAAATAACAAACATTTTATGTTTTTTATTATTTTAACTCAAATCTTTATATCGCAAATCGCGATATGCAATATGATTGCTTTTTTGTTAACATTATAGTAGTAAAATAATAGCTCTATTACTATAGCCAGCGTTTTCATTGTTAGGGGTACCTATTTTGTACAAGTTTAAAAGTACCCCGAATTGTACTCCTTTACTATGGGAAACTATGAATAATTTGAATAGGTGTAGAATTAAAAAACCCTCTAAATCATATGATTTAAAGGGTTTTGATTAGGTTTTTTAGAAAACCAGCGGAGAAAGAAACGGGATTAGCTCCGCTGAGCCCTGAGGGGTGAACCTGCAAAGGAAACCTCAAAGGATGTTCCACATCCTTGCTTTTTTTATATGTAAAAAAGTACTCAAAAGTAAACTTTTGGCACTTTTTTACATATAAAAAAACCCAAAACTTTCGTTTTGGGTTTCCTTTGCGGAGAAAGAGGGATTTGTATTTCCTCTGTCATACCTATATTTTAAAGGTAA
>Ga0208853_1000013_pt1 | contig 48059 bp, 28 predicted proteins | sample LakMenEpi03Oct11_FD_150667 | JGI IMG/M metagenome (GOLD analysis project Ga0208853, IMG submission 150667) | Freshwater microbial communities from Lake Mendota, WI - 03OCT2011 deep hole epilimnion (SPAdes) | ecosystem: Environmental > Aquatic > Freshwater > Lake > Epilimnion/Euphotic zone ... | reverse complement strand
TTGTTGGTTAGTTTTTAGAAACTGGTCATAGAAAGCGTGAAATCCTTTATCAATAATAGTGTCATATTGTTTCCAAAACAAATCACTTTCTTTGTAATTGGCTATAATTCCCGAATTAATTTTCTTTTTTAGAACTTCAAATTGCTTTTCGTTTTTCATTGCAATATTTGACATGCAATACCGTAAGGCGTTGGATAATGCCGAATATTGAAAATACAAATCTTCATTTTTTATACCAGCTAAAAATCCAATAAAATTGCATTCGCTTTCACTGGCATAGCCGATTTGATGCGCCATTTCGTGGCAAACCACATTGGGAAAACCATATATAGGCAACTTATCATTCACTTGAGATTCATTGGTAAACGGATTCAGATAGCCGCCAAAACCCATATAGGTTAAGGGCAAACTAAACAACGATTTTTTTCTACTTGGAATTTCGTATTGAAAAAATGGATATATTTTGGATAAGTTATCATAACCGTTTTGTGTCATGCTGAAAATACTATCTTGTGAATAAGGATTGGTTACTTTCTCATTTTGATTTTTTGTAATGGCTAATTGCACGTCGTTAGTTTTTGTAATTAACTTTTCTGTAAAAGTTACTAAATCAGCTTCGGAGTATTCTGTTTTAATATTCATTTTTTCAAAAAGTGGCACCCGATAATAATTGAAAGCCCAAAGCAAATGAAATAAGAAGTAAAACACCGAAAGAAAATTTAAAACCGACCATAATTTACGTTTCCAATGCAGTTTCCGGTTTTTATAAAACCAGTAAATACAATAAATAATTGTCGTTCCGTAAATAATGTCACCAATAGAGAAAGGGATTTCCCCCAATAAAGTTCTCGAAAAATGCGAAATATACACATACAATCCATTGCTATAAAAGCGTTCTACAGTTTCAGGGAAGAATGCTAAAAATCTCAGAAAGATAATCTGAAATAATAGAAAAAGAGGAAGAATATAGTTGCGTTTCAAAGCCAAATTTTAAAATGTAAATATAATCACAAATCAATTCTCTTAGAAGCTAAACTTTGTAACTTTGTGCTTCGAAATAAAAAAAACACCATAATGAGCCAAGAAATTAGAAACCTGGAACCAAAAGCACTTTGGAACAAGTTCGCCGATTTAAATGCGGTTCCTCGTCCGTCCAAAAAAGAGGAACGCGTGATTGAATTTATGAAAGACTTTGGAAACAGTTTAGGATTGGAAACTTTTGAAGATGATATCCGAAATGTTATCATACGTAAATCAGCAACTCCAGGAATGGAAAACCGTAAAACCATTGTTTTACAAGGACATTTGGACATGGTGCATCAAAAAAATAATGATACCGATTTTGATTTCCTCACACAAGGTATTGATATGTATGTTGATGGCGATTGGGTTCGAGCTAAAGGAACAACTCTTGGTGCTGACAATGGACTTGGAGTAGCGGCTATTATGGCTGTATTAGAAAGCACAGAAATTCCACATCCTGCCATCGATGCTTTATTTACTATAGATGAAGAAACGGGAATGACCGGCGCTTTGAACTTAAAAGGTGGCATTCTTAAAGGAGAAATTCTATTGAATTTAGATACCGAAGAAGATGATGAAATTGATATCGGTTGTGCTGGAGGAATTGATGTAACGGCGAATAGAAAATACAATGAAGAACCAACTCCTGAAGGTTCTGTAGGTTATTCGATTACTGTGAAAGGCTTGAATGGCGGACATTCTGGAATGGATATTCATAAAGGTTTGGGAAATGCGAATAAAATCATGAACCGTTTGTTGTTTGACGGATTTGAGAATTTCGGGTTGCAAATCGCTGAAATCAGTGGCGGAAGTTTGCGCAATGCTATTCCTAGAGAAAGTGTTGCAAAAGTAATAGTTGCCAAAATGTATGACGAAGCTTTTGTGTTTGATATGCAAGAAATCGTTGGTGATATTAAAACCGAATTCAAAACGATGGAACCCAACCTTACTATAGAAATCGTAAAAAGTGATTTACCCAATAAAGTTATGGATTTGGGTGTTCAAGAAGGTTTGTTACGTGCTATTTATGCAGCTCATAATGGTGTTTATAGAATGAGTGCTGATATGGAGGATTTGGTAGAAACTTCTAACAATATTGCTCGTGTGATTGCAAAGGATGGCGAAATCTCCATTCAGAACTTAACACGTTCTTCAGTAGAAACTTCCAAAATGGATTTGGCTAATAGCTTGCGTTCTGCCTATGAATTGTTTGGTTGCGAAGTTACTTTTGGAGGAAGCTATCCAGGTTGGACACCCAATGTAAACTCTGAAATCCTCGATGTTTTGGTTTCTATTTATGAAAAACAAAACGGAACGAAACCCAATGTTGTAGCTTGTCATGCCGGATTAGAATGTGGAATTCTAGGTACAAATTATCCGGGAATGGATATGATTTCTTTCGGACCAACCATTCACGGTGCACACAGTCCCGATGAAAGAGCTTCAATCAAATCATCACAGAAATTCTGGAAGTTTTATTTGGAGATATTGGCGAGTATTCCTTTGAAATAGTATTAAGATTATATCTAAAAAATTATTGTAGAAATTAATTTAATTATTGTAAAAAATGAAATATTTTATAAAGTTTTTATTAGTGTTGTTTTTTTTAATTTTTAGTGCTTGTTCTTCATCAAGTGATTATAATCAAGTTGATGAAGTAGATTTTTATCAAACTTTTAAGTATGACAATCAAGTAGTTTTAGACGGGGTTAATTATCCTTCAAACTATTATTTATTTGAATATGCCAAGGAAAGTGATGGATTTCTTAACGTAACTTTGGATTTGTTAGATTCAAGTTCAAATAGAGTGCAGTTATATCTGTCTTTTGATAAATTTGGAAATTTTGGTAAAGCATACTTTGTAAAATGGTTGCCTGATCAGTCCTCGGCAGATATTTATGAAAGCTATGTTAATAATTCCAGCCAAAATTTTAATTTTCAACTAGATAGCTACGATGATTTAAATAGAACTGTAAAAGGAAGTTATTCTGGAAAGGTTTATATTGATAATAGCAATCTTAATTCAAGTTTTAGACTGATTGAAGGAACTTTTTATATAAAAATAGGAGGTGATATACCAACATTGAGTAAACCAAATGCTAAACTAAAATTTAATGGAACTCAATGGCATCCCACTGTTGAAGTTCAAATTCCATCAAATGAAGTTAATGCACAAGATGCTACTTTTGGAATGTTAAGTGACGATGTTTATAAAATTGTTATAGGGTTAAAAAGATATGAACCACTAGCAAATCATACATTTAACAACTCAAATACAGACTTTTTTGTAAAACTTGCTAAGTTTAATACTGTAACAATGCAATATGAATATTTTGTTTCTTCTTCAGGAAATTTAACTATTACAGGTATTATTCCTGTCTCTATAATTTCTAGAAATTTTAAAGGATTATTTAGTTTTACGGCTACAAATCCTCAAAATCCTTCAGAAATTATCACGATTACAGATGGTAGTTTTGAAAAAATATTTTATTATTAATCAAATATTCAAACAATAAATTTGAAATTTTGTAAGTAACATAATTACAAAAGCCCCAAAAATTATGTGCTTATAATTTATTTCCTCTTCATCCCATAACCTTCAGAACTCACTTTCCCTTGTTGCATTCCAGAAATAGTGGCAACTAATGAATTTTCAGTCGCTTTTTTATATACTATTTTTTGTGGATAATCATGTTTTGGATTTTCAAAAACAAAATTATTTTCACTATCAGAAGTCATAATAAAATCAATAGGTTTATCATCGTTTTGTCCTTTAACTGTTGGACTATAGATTAGCTCATCATTGAGTTGTGTTAAGATTATTGTCTCAGAATGAACAGTATCTTTAGAATTCACTATAAAATAACTTTTACCCGAAAAAGTGCTATCGTTTTCCTTCTTCCATGTTTCGGATAAAATTCCGTCGTCCATTTTATTTTCCCAATTCCCAATAAGCCAATTCATTTTTTCTAATTGTTCGAAGTTTTTTTCCGATTTATTTTGGCAGGAAATAAATAAAACACAAACTACTATAACTATTACATTTTTCATGATAACTTTTTTAAGTGTTACAATACTATGAAAAAAACTTGAAACCTTTAACTTTAAACTTGAAACAAAAAATTGTATTTTTGCACACGAAAAAAAAATAATATGTTAGAAAGATTGCAATATGTAAAACAACGTTTCGACGAAATATCCGATTTGATTATTCAGCCCGATGTTATTTCTGATCAAAAGCGTTATGTACAGTTAAATCAAGAATACAAAGGGCTTAAAGCGCTAATGGAAAAGCGAGAAGAGCTAATTAATGTTACCGGAAATATTGAAGAAGCTAACGAAATTATAGCGGATGGTTCAGATGCAGAAATGGTGGAAATGGCCAAAATGCAATTAGAGGAATCCAAAGACCGTTTACCAGAATTAGAAGAAGAAATCAAATTCATGTTGATACCTAAAGATCCAGAGGATGCCAAAAATGTAATGGTCGAAATCCGTGCGGGGACTGGTGGTGATGAAGCATCCATTTTTGCTGGTGATTTGTTTCGTATGTATACAAAATATTGTGAAAGTCGTGGTTGGAGAACTTCGGTGGTCGATATGAATGAAGGAACTTCGGGCGGTTTCAAAGAGGTAATTTTTGAAGTAACCGGAGAAGATGTTTATGGCACTTTAAAGTTTGAAGCAGGGGTTCACCGTGTACAACGTGTTCCGCAAACCGAAACGCAAGGAAGAGTACATACCTCTGCAGCAACGGTTATGGTGTTGCCCGAAGCGGAAGAATTTGACGTACAAATTGATATGAATGATGTTCGGGTTGATTTTTTCTGTTCTTCTGGACCAGGTGGACAATCGGTGAATACTACTAAATCGGCAGTGCGTTTAACACACATTCCAACGGGATTAGTAGCACAATGTCAAGATCAAAAATCGCAACACAAGAACAAAGACAAAGCACTCGAAGTTTTGCGTTCTCGTTTATACGAACAGGAATTGGCCAAAAAACAAGCCGAAGATGCTACCAAACGAACATCGCAAGTAAGTTCGGGTGACCGTTCAGCAAAAATACGTACCTACAATTATGCTCAAGGACGAGTTACTGATCACCGAATCGGATTAGATGTTTTTGATATGGATGGCGTGATGAACGGAAAAATTCAAAAATTTGTTGACGAATTACAGTTGGTTAACAATATGGAAAAACTAAAAGAAAGCGAAGTATTTTAATTGAAAATTTGATGTTTTTTTGGAGCAAATGGCTTGGGATTTATCATTTATGGCAATTCCCGCTTTCCGCTACAATCTTTTTCTTTTTGTCATCCTGAGCTTGTCGAAGGGACAAAAAGAAAAAGGATTTTCGCTATAATCGGGGCTAAAGGATAAATCATTTGAATATTTGACAACTTTTGGATTTTCTCTTTTCATTGCAGTTCAAAAACTTTAAAGTAACTTTGTCAAACAACTGCATTCTATGACAACACCACAACTTGTTCAGCAAATCAAAGCCAAAAAATCCTTTCTTTGCATTGGTCTTGATGTCGATTTAACTAAAATTCCAACCCATTTATTAGAACTCGAAGACCCCATTTTCGAATTCAACAAAGCCATTATCGATGCCACTCACGATTTGTGTGTTGCCTATAAACCAAACACTGCTTTTTATGAAGCTTATGGTTTAAAAGGTTGGCAATCGCTTGAAAAAACCATTAATTACCTTAACGAAAAGCATCCTGAAATTTTTACCATTGCCGATGCCAAACGAGGCGATATTGGTAACACATCCACTATGTATGCGAAAGCTTTTTTGGAAGATTTGAATTTTGATAGTGTTACCGTTGCACCTTATATGGGGAAAGATAGTGTGGAACCTTTTCTCGATTTTGAAAACAAACACACGATACTTTTAGCATTAACATCCAATGAAGGCGCTTTTGATTTTCAAACCAATCCCGAAGTTTCGGGAGTTAGCGAAGAGCTATATAAAACCGTAATTAAAACTTCCAAAACTTGGAAAAATAGTCAAAATTTGATGTATGTAGTTGGTGCTACCAAAACCGAATATTTTACTGAAATCCGTAAAATCATTCCGAACAGTTTTTTGTTAGTTCCTGGAGTTGGAGCTCAAGGTGGTAGTCTTTCAGAAGTTTGTAAAGTTGGAATGAACGAAGATGTAGGTTTATTAATAAATTCTTCCAGAGGAATTATTTATGCATCTGCTGGAGTAGATTTTGCCCAAAAAGCTCGAGAAGAAGCATTGAAAATCCAACAAGTAATGCAAGAAATTTTGAAATAAAAAAGCCGATGTTATGAGGACACCGGCATTCTTTTAACTAACCTAAACCAATTATAATAAAAAACCAAATTTATTACACCACAAATATACGTGCTCTTTACAAATGTATGTGTTAAGGTTATGTTATACTTATGTTATTGATTTCTAAAATTTTAACTTTTTATTTTAGAATGAGACTTGTCTCAATATTGTTTTTCCGAAAGGAATAAGGGTTACCGTTTCTGTTTTATTGGTTACAATGTTTTTTAAATCAGCTTTAATATTGTTGTTATTAAAAGTTGCCCTATGATTTTCAATAAATTTAAATCGCGTTTTATCTAATGGCTCATAATTTAAATCTTCAAATCCTCTAGCATATTCTTTTCCTTTAATTTGGAGTGAAGAAATTTCTTTTGCATAGAATAAACTTCCATACGAAAAGTAATGCTCCCCTTTACTATCAGTAATCACTTTAACCTCGGTTTTAAATTCAAGTTTAATGTTGTCATTTGTTTTAAATGTTCTTTCTATTATGATATAATCGTCTTCTACTCGATATTTTTCATTGGTTATTATGGATGTTGTCCAACTTGGTTTTCTTATTTTAAGTCTAAATGTTGTAGGTTGATCTAATAGTATTTGAAAATGAAAAGCATTCTCATTGGGGTAATTGGTTTTATTTTCAATCCTGATTTTTGACCCTTTAATTTCGGTTTCTAATACATTTGGCATCAATAAAGTGGCAACCATTGTATTTTCATTTTCTTTCATCCAAGACGATTGTATAAAATAGGGCGAAATTCTTCCTGCATTTGGGTTGCAACAAACTGCCACATCTTGATGCGCGGGAGAATATTTATAGCGTGTTTGCTTTCTATCGGGTTCCACTTCACCATTTTTGGTGCCCAACATTTCATAACTATTGTCAGTTTTCAAATAAGCAATACAAGAATGGTTCGGATTTCTAGATCCTTGTGCGGCATTATAAAAAATAGTTTCAATGTCGTCTCCAATGCTAGCATTTCCTGTTTTTTGAAGAAATACGGTATAACTATCTAACAATTCGTGAATAGAGCAATATTCATAACCCGTATGTGTGGCATCTGCAGTTCGTTCAGCAATCCATTCATCGCCAATAGGTCCGCCAGTGGGAGTAGTCGTATTTTTTATTCTTTCGAGGTAAATGGTTAACGCTTTTTGCAAATCCTTATTTTGATAAGCTGCCACGATTAATGGTCGTAAATGTTCGTAGGTATGAACGCCATGCGATTTTAATTTATAGTTTGGATTTAAAATATTAGACAATTGCACATCACATTCTGATTGATAGGTTTTAGAAAAATCTTGATATAAAAACAAAGCATATGAGATATATTTTTTATCTCCGGTAAGTTGATACATTTTATCTAAAACATCGGTAAAGGTCAAACCATGTGAAACACCACCATTAAATTTTTCACCAGATGAAAAAGGACTTGAATTATTAATAGGATAATTGACCATCACATTGTCAACCGCTCGAACTAATGCTTTCCAAACTTTTTCATCTTTAGTTGCTTCATAGTATGCCAATAAACCTCGATACAAGGTTGCTTTCGACCACAATTCACCATTCTCTGAATTAAAATTGTAGCGTAATGCTGCGTCGTAAATTCCCAAATAACCATCTTCATCTTGAGTGTCTAAAATGCGTTTTACATATTGATGTACTTTCTCTATTCCCGCTTCATCATCAATTAAAAAAACATTTCTAATATAGCCATCCCACCAATTGGATTGGGTTTCGGAGTTCCACCATTTGTATTGTTCACTACCTTCGGCATCACCTGATTTCAGGTTACCTAAATCTTTCACTTGACTATTTTTATGCAATCTACCCGAACCATATATAGGATCATTAATCAAATCGGGAACCAATTGATCTAAATTTCCTAAATAACCTTCAACGTCCTTTTGCATTTGAGTTTTAAGCCAACCTGTTGGTTTGATGCTGCCAAAAGGTAATGATTGAAATTTTTCTTGTGCGTTTGCCATAAGTACTGAAAATAGTAAAAATATTAATATCGATTTCTTCATAATTAATTGTTTATCATTTCAAATTTTAACGTTCCACCAGCCCTAATTTCTCTATAAGTGATGAATGGTTTTGCAATTTTTCTTTCATTCAAAAATCTATTTTCGTTGAATATAGTTTCATTCGAAAAATTGTTAGCATCAATTCTAAATTCTTTTCCATTATCTAAATGAATGACAGCTTTTTTAACTTGTGGACTTCCAAATACAAACTCGCCGTTACTAGAATTAACTGGATAAAACCCTAACGTTGACAAAATATACCATGCACTCATTTGACCGCAATCGTCATTCCCAATCATACCATCGGGGGTATTTTTATGAAATTCATTGATGACTTTGTGAATGTATTTTTGTCCCGTTTTTGGTTCATTGGAATACGCATACAAATACAAAATGTGATGACTGGGTTCATTGCCGTGCGCATATTGCCCAATCATAGCTTCCTGCCCGAGAAATTTATTAGGATTGGGTGTTTCCGTGGAAAAGAACGTATTTAAATGTTTGGTAAAATTGGTTTTTCCACCTAATAAAGTAATCATTCCGTTTAAATCATATTGTGCCGGTGTCCAAAAATACTGCCAGGCATTGGCTTCGGTATAATCGCCTGGATTGTTCATTGGTGATGTTGCAGTTAAAGGATCAAAAGGTGTTCTAAAATTACCTTTGGTGTCTTTCCCTCGGAATAACTTGGTTTCAGTGTCAAATAGATTTTTGTAATAATTGGCTCTTTTATCAAAGATAATTGCATTGGTTTTATCGTTTAGTTTTTTTGCCATTTGACTTATACAATAATCATCAAAACCACTTTCTAATGTTCGTGAAACTGCTTCGTTATCCAATTTATCAAACGGATAATAGCCATACTGATTATACAATTCCCAATTAGAATTAATATGACTTTTGGTAGAAGTTTCCACCATAGCTTTTAGAGCTTCGTTGGCATCAAAACCTGTAAATCCATTGTTGTAAGCAGATAGTAACATTGGGATAGTATGGTTGCCAATCATACAATAATTTTCTTGTCCCCAAGCTGTCCAAATGGGCAAAAATCCAGCTGCTTTGTGATGAGTGAGCATGGAATTGACAATGCCATTTATTTTTTCAGGAGCTATAATTTGCAACAACGGAAATGCACCTCGATAAATATCCCAAATGGATAGAGTGGAATAGTATTCGTGATTAGGCGCTATTGCAATTATATCATCAGCACCACGATATTTTCCATTCACATCGGCAATGTTTGAAGGTTGTAAAAATAAATGATAGAGCGATGTATAAAAGATTTCTTTTTGTTTTTGTGGTGCTTCAATATCAATTCTATTAAGATAGGTATTCCAAGCGTTGCTATTGTCTTGCTTTACTTTTTCAAAATCCCAATGTGGAATTTCGGATTGCAAATTATTTTTGGCACCATCAACCGAAACTGTCGATAATGCAATTTTAACTTTTAAAACTTTGGTTTCATTTAGAGTAAAAGACAGATTGTATTTAGGTGCTTTTTCTTTTTTGCCTGTAGGGAGTTTTTCTATATCAAAGAAAGAAGTCTCAAACGCTATGGTGAAAAAGTATTTTCGGGTGACCCAATTTTTAGTTTTACAATAGCCGGAAATTGTGTGATTGTTTTCAATTTTCACATCGCTTTCGAGTACTAAACTATCGGTTAAAAATCGCAAACCATGTTGTAAATCAACTAGTACATTAGCATTTTTGCTTGGATAAGTATATTGATGAAAAGCCACTCTATCTGAGCAAGTGAGTTCCACTTTAACCTCGTCTTTTTTGATAACAGTATAATAACCTACACTGGCTTTTTCAGTTTCTTTATTATAAGAGTTATTAATTTTACTTTTGTCCATCGAATAAGGCATCAATAAAATATCGCCCATTTCTCCTATGCCAGTACCACTAAACCGCGTTTGTGAAAACCCCATCAATAAAGTGTCTTTGTATTGAAAACCGCTGGTGTGGTTCCAACCTTCATCACGATTGTCTGGTCCGGGTTGCACCATGCCAAAAGGTTTTGAAGGTCCAGGAAAGGTATGTCCCGTTCCGTCTGTACCTATAAAAACATTGACATATTTTGCGTTTTGTGAATAACAAAAAGAAGTAATCGAAAGAAAAAACAACAATGAAAAAAACTTAATTTGAGACATCATAATGAAGTATTATCTATAAACTCAAAATTATAATTTTTTCTCAGTTAACAATTGTTGAATTTGTTTTATTTTTTGTCTTGTATCGCAAAAACCTTTTTTAACAAGTTAGAAGTTCTAGAGTTTAAATTCAATCTAATCTCTTTTTCTTCAACCGCAATCATTTTAAAAACACCTTCTAACGCTTTGTTGGTGGTATAATCGGTTAAATCAGGATTGACTTTGCTTACTAATGGAATGCTATTGTATTTTTTGATGATACTTGCCCAAACTTTATCGGCGCCTACTTTAGCAAAAGAACTTTGAATAACAGGATTAAATTTGGTGTACAATGCAGTACTAGTTGAAGTTTGAAGATAGTTTGTTGCTGCGCTTTCATTTCCCATGAGTATGTTTTTAGCATCCGTAAAACTAATGTTCTTCACGGCATCCATAAAAATGGGAGTGGCTTCTTTCACGGCATCTTCAGCTGCTCGGTTCAGCATCAAAATCCCTTCATCAGCAAGTGAGCCAAGTCCCATTTTTCGCAATGTTTTATCCACTTTTTGCAATTCTTCGGGCAAAAGTATTTTTACCAGTTCATTTTTATAGAAACCATCTTCGGCAGTCAATTTGGTAACTTGTTTGGTAATACCGTTATTTAAAGCTTCTTTCAATCCTTTGGAAATATCGGTAGAATTTAAAACAGAACTACTACTGGGAAGTTTTGTTGGAATTACTTTTTTGACTTGATCTGGTAGTTTTATTTGAGCAAAACCTAGGAAAGGAATTAACAGAAGCAGCGTTATTATTGTTTTCATATTTTATTTTTTATACTAAATAACAAAAATGAAGCCAATTATTTTTTTTAAACTAGAATTTCGTTATTATTCAACAGCGTCTTTTTTTTGATGTGTTTTATTTTTATGTTTTCTACGAAATCGTTGTAACAATTTTTATTTATTGCGTAAATTGCGCACTCAAAATTATCATATCCACAATATGGAACCACAAATACCTTATATTCCTAAAAATAAAGTTAGAATTGTTACTGCCGCTTCTCTTTTTGATGGTCACGATGCTGCTATCAATATTATGCGTCGCATCATTCAAGCTACGGGAGTTGAAGTAATTCATTTAGGGCACGACAGAAGCGTGGAAGAAGTAGTGAATACTGCCATACAAGAAGATGCCAATGCCATTGCTATGACTTCCTATCAAGGTGGTCACAATGAGTATTTCAAGTATATGCATGACTTATTGAAAGAAAAAGGTGCTGGACACATCAAAATATTTGGTGGTGGCGGTGGTGTTATTTTGCCTTCGGAAATAAAGGAATTACAAGACTATGGTATCACTAGAATTTATTCTCCTGATGATGGTAGAGCGATGGGATTGCAAGGGATGATTAACGATTTAGTAAAAAAATGCCCCCCAACCCCCGAAGGGGGAGTTGATTTAGAACCACTAAAAATAGCCGAGAATTTAAAAAATAAAAATGTAAATACCATTGCGAGGTTAATTTCTTTGGCGGAAAATAATCCTCAAAAATTTCACGAGTTATTTCCACAATCGGAAGTAGCTCCACCTTCGGGGGTTGGGGGGCTTGTCCCTGTTTTGGGAATTACAGGTACTGGTGGTGCTGGAAAATCTTCTTTGGTGGATGAATTGGTGCGACGATTTCTAATTGATTTCCCTGAAAAAACTATTGGTTTGATTTCGGTTGATCCTTCAAAACGTAAAACGGGCGGTGCTTTACTGGGTGACAGAATTCGTATGAATGCCATCAACAATCCTAGAGTTTATATGCGTTCTTTGGCTACACGTCAATCGAATTTGGCATTGTCGAAATATGTGAATGAAGCCATTCAAGTCTTGAAAGCCGCTCAATATGATATTATTATTTTAGAAACTTCGGGTATTGGTCAAAGTGATACTGAAATTATTGAACATTCGGATGTTTCGTTATATGTCATGACGCCAGAGTTTGGTGCAGCAACCCAATTGGAAAAAATTGATATGTTGGATTTTGCCGATTTAGTAGCGCTAAATAAATTCGACAAACGTGGCGCTTTAGATGCTTTGCGCGATGTGAAAAAACAATACCAACGCAATCACAATCTTTGGGATGTAAATCCTGATGATATGCCCGTTTTTGGTACTATTGCTTCTCAGTTCAATGACCCAGGAATGAATACCCTTTATAAAAAGATAATGGATAAAGTGGTGGAAGTAACTGGTGCCGATTTGAAATCGACTTTTGAAATTACCCGCGAAATGAGTGAGAAGATTTTCGTTATTCCACCACATAGAACACGGTATTTATCTGAAATTGCCGAGAACAATCGCAAGTATGATGAAATGGTTTTAACACAAGTAGAAGTGGCTCAAAAGTTATATGGTATTTATAAAACCATTGAATCTGTAAACAAACAAGCACCAAAGTTAAATAAATCGGGCATTGATAACGATGCTGTCATCCCGAGCGCAGTCGAGGGAAAATTATTTATTGATTTGTTAGTAAAAGAATTCGACCGTGTAAAAATGAACCTCGACCCCTTCAATTGGGAAATTATTCTCACTTGGAATGACAAGGTCAACAAATATAAAAATCCAGTGTATAGCTTTAAAGTGCGTGACAAGGAAATCAAAATCCAAACACATACCGAAAGTTTATCGCATTCTCAAATCCCAAAAGTAGCGTTGCCTAAATACCAGGCTTGGGGCGATATTTTAAAATGGAACTTACAGGAAAATGTACCGGGAGAATTTCCTTTTGCGTCAGGATTGTATCCTTTTAAACGAGAAGGCGAGGATCCAAGCAGAATGTTTGCTGGCGAAGGCGGACCAGAGCGTACTAATAAACGTTTTCACTATTTGAGTGCCGGTTTGCCTGCTAAGCGTTTGTCTACTGCTTTTGATAGCGTGACTTTATACGGCAATGACCCTGATTTGCGTCCCGATATTTATGGAAAAATCGGAAATGCTGGGGTTTCGATTTGTTGTTTGGATGACGCTAAGAAATTGTATTCTGGTTTCGATTTAAGTCATCCACTTACTTCGGTATCTATGACGATTAATGGTCCTGCACCGATGTTATTGGGCTTTTTTATGAATGCTGCTATCGACCAAAATTGCGAAAAATACATCGTTGAGAACAATCTTCAGGTTGAAGTAGAAGAAAGAATTAACGAAATCTATAAAAAGAAAGGACTGCCAAGGCCCAAATACAATGGACAATTACCAGATGGAAACAATGGTTTAGGGTTACTACTTTTGGGCGTTACAGGTGATCAAGTATTACCAATTGATGTCTATCAAGAAATTAAAACCAAAACCTTAACCCAAGTGCGTGGCACAGTGCAAGCCGATATTTTGAAAGAAGACCAAGCCCAAAATACCTGTATTTTCTCAACCGAATTTGCCTTGCGATTAATGGGCGATGTGCAGGAATATTTCATCCAAAAGAATGTACGTAACTTCTATTCGGTTTCTATTTCGGGTTATCATATTGCTGAAGCCGGAGCTAATCCAATTACGCAGTTGGCATTTACCTTGTCCAATGGCTTTACTTATGTTGAATATTACTTGAGCCGTGGCATGGACATCAATGATTTTGGGCCAAACTTGTCGTTTTTCTTTTCTAATGGTATCGATCCTGAGTATGCGGTGATTGGTAGAGTAGCACGCAAGATTTGGGCGAAAGCAATGAAAAACAAATACGGAGCCAACGAAAGAGCACAAATGCTGAAATACCACATCCAAACCTCAGGTCGCTCTTTGCACGCGCAGGAAATCGACTTTAACGATATCCGTACGACGTTGCAGGCGTTATATGCCATATATGATAACTGTAATTCACTGCATACCAATGCGTATGACGAGGCAATCACTACGCCAACAGAAGAAAGTGTACGAAGAGCTATGGCTATCCAATTAATTATTAATAAAGAATTGGGCTTAGCCAAAAACGAAAACCCGATACAAGGTTCGTTTATCATTGAAGAATTAACCGATTTGGTGGAAGATGCTGTACTAAAAGAATTTGACAAGATTACCGAGCGTGGTGGTGTGCTGGGTGCTATGGAAACCATGTACCAACGCAATCAAATTCAAGAGGAAAGTATGTATTATGAAATGCTGAAACATACAGGTGAGTTTCCAATTATTGGGGTGAATACGTTTTTAAGTTCCAAAGGTTCGCCTACGGTTTTACCGGCAGAAGTGATTCGTGCCACCGAAGAAGAGAAACAATTCCAAATCCAAACCCTGACTAATTTGCACCAAGTCAATGCTGGCAAAGAAGAGGAACAACTCAATACCTTGCAAGAAGCTGCCATTAACAATAAAAACATCTTTGAACATCTGATGGAAGCCACCAAATATTGTTCGTTAGGACAAATTACCAATGCGTTGTTTGAAGTGGGAGGGCAGTATAGGAGGAATATGTAATAGTATTTATTATCTTTACAAATTATCAAAAAATATAAATCAATATGTCACAATTTATTACTCTAAATACAATTATTGGGAATGGTAAATCATACCAAGTTCCAATCTTTCAAAGAGATTATTCTTGGGATAGAGATGATTGGGAAGATTTATGGAATGATATTAAAGAAATTCCAAATGATAAAACCCATTATTTAGGTTATTTAGTACTTCAACCCATTCAGGAGGGAAAGGAATCTTATTGGGTTATTGATGGTCAACAGAGACTGACAACTCTATCAATATTAGTTACAGCAGTTACTGCTCTTTTAGATAAGTGGTCAGATGAAAATGTTGATAGAGAAAATAATACAATTAGAAAAGAGAAAATAACTGAAAGATATTTAGGAAATTATTCGTTATCTAAATTAAATTTAGATCCAAAATTAAAATTAAATCGTAATAATGATGACTATTACAAAAGTTGGTTATTAAAACTGAGACAACCAACAACTTTAGCTAAATTAAAGCCCTCTCAAAAATTATTGCAAAAAGCATTTAATTACTTTTTTAATGAGCTTGATGCAATGTTTAATGAAAATAAATCTGGCTCAGAATTAGCTGAATTTCTTGAAGATATCATAGGTAATGGTATAAATTTCACACAGATCATTGTTAATAATGATTTGGATGCATTCAAAGTTTTCGAAACCTTAAATGCAAGAGGCGTAAAACTTTCTACTGCCGATTTATTAAAAAATTATTTATTCAAACTTACATCTCAACTCGGTCAATTAGATTTAGATGAAGCGGAAAGAAGATGGCAAAATATTACAGATACAATTCGAACTAATGATTTGACAACTTTTATTAGACATTATTGGAATAGTAAATACAAGTTAGAGCGTCAACCTACATTGTTTAAAGCAATAAAAAGAGAAGTAAATTCTCCAGAAAAAGCATTTGATTTTTTAAATGATTTAGAAAACAGCAGCCAATTTTACACTGCTTTTAATAACTCAAATGATGAAATTTGGGACATAGAGGAAAAAAAATCTTTAAAAGTATTAGATTTATTAAATGTAACCACTTGTTATTCTTTTATGATTGCAGCATTAAATAATTTGCCAAGAAATGAGTTTAAAATTTTGGTGCGTGAATTAGCTAATATTACTTTTAGATATAATTTAAGTGATTTAAATCCTAATGAAGCCGAAAGAGTTTTTAGTAAAGTTGCAAATGATATTTCTAATAAAAATGTAACTAATGCAAAAGATGCAATAGTTTCTTTGAAAAATTTATATGTTTCAGATGATAATTTTGAACAAGCTTTTTCAACTGTTGAAATTAACACTAGAAGAAAAAAGGAACTTGCAAAGTATATTTTGGTAAAAATTGAAAATCAAATATCCAATAAAGATTATCAACCAGAAGATGCTGTTTCTACAATTGAACATATTTTGCCTGAAAACCCAGGAAGTAATTGGGATGAAGTTTTTCCTGTCAATATTCAAGAAGATTATATTTATCGTTTAGGGAATTATAGTTTGTTAGAAGCTAGTATTAATAATAAGTTAGGTAATAATTTATCATTTTCTGAAAAGTTAGAAAAGTATAAAACATCGAGTTATAAATTAAGTAGCGAATATTGTAATTATGAAAAGTTTACACCAAAAGAAATAGCATTAAGGCAAGATAAAATGGCAAAAATTGCTAAAGGAATTTGGAAGAGTGCTTTTATTCCATCTCTCATTTGATAATCTATTTTGATCAAGATGATAAATTTATGCTTCCTTGTATGAAGAAGTAGGGCAGTATAGGAGGAATATGTAAGCAGGATTATTATATTATTTAAAACCTCACAGCGTTGTGAGGTTTTGTTGGTAGTTATAAGTTTATCTTTTTATTCTTAGGGTATTTTACTTGATAAGCCAGTTGCTTTTTGGCTACTTGTTTTGGGGTAATAGACAACAGCCAGTAGAGAATACCTGTTTTTTCTTCAAATTCGGCACCATCTATATTTGTTTTTTCTACTTTGATTTCTTTGTTTTGACTTATTGGAATTCGGTCAAAGACTTTCACCACGACATCAGATGCTTTGTTGTTTCTAACCGTAATTTCATAATTGCGGTCTATAATCCTAGTACCACCCAAAAAGGATTTATCTTTGGTGTTATTCAATTGTTTGCGTTCGATAATCAAATTGCTATCTACTCCCATTGAAATAACCAACTCTTCCTCGGTTTGATATGGGTTTATATAGGTTGTGCCTGCATAACTTCCCTCGGTATATATGCTTGCATCACCTGGCAGCAAATCATATTTGTTCCAATCTTTGATTTTGGCGGTTAAGAATACATTTTCACTCAATTGAGGGGCTGAATAATATTCGAACTCATCAGGAATGGTAAAGTTATCAATTTCAATAATGGATGGTGTATCAAGCGATGGAATGGTATTGTTCTTTTTTATTTTAAAAGTAACGGTGTTCATAATGATTTCTTTTTCATCGCCGGAACCGGTAATTAGTTCTACTTTTTTGGATTCTATATCTTCTGAAGAATCAATTCCTGAAGGAGAAGCTCTATATCCTTGCACAACTACTTCTTCTAATTTAACTCCATCTTTTAAAATTACATTCATATTACCACTATAAATAGGAAGTACCTTATCTTCAAGTCCAACAAAAGAATACACTAGTTCTTTTCCATTGGCTACTTTAATAGTATATCTTCCATTAAAATCAGCTTGTGCAGAAATCTTGGTTCCTTTCAATACAATGTTTGCACCTGGTAAAGGACCAGTTCTATCTGCAACAATACCAGTTACTTCTTTAACCATTGGGTTGTAGACATAGTTTTGACTTTCTTCATCTCTATTGCCACTATACGCATAAGTATTAATAAAGTTTAAGTATTGCGATTCTAATTTAGGTTTATCATTATTGAAGTTTGGATTTCCTGTTGATAAAGTTAGTTTAATATCATTCCAATCTTCCCCAGTATTTTGATATACTTGGGCTTTATAGGCAAATTGCAAGGCGTCTTGAGTGTTTTTTGCTTTTATTTCGTAAGAAGGAACCCATCCAGCATTGGAAACAATATATTTGACTGTTAAGTTCAACGCAACGGCATCGTTTGGATTGTTTAATTTCAAAACTATTTCACCTTTAGGTTCATCTAAATTGCTATTAGTGTTATTTAATTCTTGTTGCATAGCATTTAAATCTATTTGCAAATCACTAATTTTTTTATTTAAATCAAAAATTTCTATTTTAATTACAGGTATCCTTTCTCTATAAAGTTTACTATGCTGTAATAATTTTTCAAAATTCACTGCTTGTTGTGAACTACTTAAATTTTTATTTTCTTTTTAATATACTTTCTTCTTCCTCAAGTCCTTTTATTTGACTTTGTAAAACGGCAATTTCTCTTGATTTACTAAATATTTCTTTTTGTAATTCTTTTCCTTTATTAGAAACTTCTTTTTTTGGATAAAATTTTATTTCAAATCCAATGGAAATAATAGACGCATCTTTCAAGCCACTAATTTGTATGGTATTTTGACTAATGTATTGTGATAAATCAGTTATTCTAACTATACTACTTCCTTTTGGAATGGTAATAGCCACATCAGAAGTTATTTGTGCGCCTTCAGTATAAACTATAACCTCTTTTGGAGTAGCTTTTGTTTTGAGTTCTGTTGCAAAAGTAGAAGAGAAGCAAAGCAGGAATAAAATAATCTGTTTCATGGCTTACTAAAAGTTAAATTTTAAAAGAATATGGATTTTAAAGAAATCAAAGATAACTAATAAATAATTTTATTTTTCCTATTTATAAAACAAGTTATCTTAAATGATATTTTTATAAATATATTTTTTATTTCACCCCACGACAAAAATTTTATCGAGTGCTATTTCTAATCCTGTTCCAATTATATAAAAAAAATACTATAAAAAAACATTACAAAACCTTTTGCAAATCAAAAATAACTTTATCGGATTTGAATCATATCCATCAGATCGATTTATAATTTTTTTAATCTTATTATAACAAGAGATGCAATATATAATACATATTTATAAGGCATATATACTTGTAGCATGACGGGAAGTTAAATAAAGGTTTATTTTAAAACTAATAATTTTGCAAAAGATTACTATTAGCAGTTATTTTTTTTAATATTAAAAATAATAACTACTTTTAACTCGCTAAAAATAAAATGAATATGAAGAAAATTACGTTACTACTTTGTTTTTTTACTACTGTTGGTTTTGCTCAAATAAGTTATCTATCAACAGATTACGCACTTCAAAACGAATCGTATATTGTAAGTACAGCAACTGCGCCGGGTTTAACGTTAGATTTTGTGCAAACAGGCACCAACTTCAATTGGAATTACAGCACGCTAGCACCAGCTACTCAGGAAACCGTTACCTATCAAAACCCTAATAATGCTGGGTATAAAAATATTTGGTGTCTGTTTAATGGCTTTATTTTTAATTGTAATACGCAATTTAACAACAACTTTAATTTAGCCACTAAATTAACCGATGGTTTGCAAATTCAAGGACTTGGTTTGACCAATGTTATTGATCATTTGCAATTAACGTCTACTTTTTTAAGAGATAAAATGATTGGCGCTTCTATCACGGCAAATGGCACTACTATTCCTTTTGTAGCTACGTTTCAAACTCCTGATGTAGTGTATCAATTCCCAATAAATTATAATGACAATTATACGAATAACAGTGTTTTAAATTTGGATTTAACCACTTTTGGTGTGCCAATCCAAATTGCCAATACTGGGCAAAGAACGAATCTGGTAGAGGGTTGGGGTTCGTTGACAACTCCTTTTGGGACGTTTGCCAATGTACTGAAAATGAAAACAACTTTGGTTAATAACATTACCATAACCAATAATGGTACTCCACAACAAACTACTGTTACTACGGTTTCCTATAAATGGTTTGATAAAGCATATGGTATTCCCGTTTTGCAAGTAGATGGCACGTTGGTTGCTAATCAATATGTTCCTAACACGGTTACCTATTTTGATATTCAGCGTTGTTTAACGCCTTCGGCATTATTTGCTTTTTTACCCGTGGCTAGTGATTTTAATCCCACTACCAATAATGCTTCGGTTTCTTTTATAAATGCCAGTTCTAATTATGATACCCTAAGTTGGAATTTTGGGGATGGAAGCGCCGCAAGTACTGCTGTCAATCCAACCCATAATTATAGTTGTCCAGGTGTAAAACAAGTAACACTTACAATTACCAATGCCTTTTGTAACCCAGACCAAATAGATACCATCACAATTCCTGTTACGATTACCGATACACAAAATGCTTTTACTACAACTGTTACCGTTGGCAATGCTTCTTTATTTGCTGACAGAACTTTGACGGGAACAACCTATCAATGGTTGGATTGTGATAATAACAATCAACCCATTCCCAATGCTACGAGTCAAATTTTCACACCACCGTTGGTAAACGGAAATTATGCAGTGCAACTTACCACCAATGGCTGTGTTAGTGTTTCGAGTTGTTATTCGCTAACCTCTTTAGCAACCGTAACATTAGATGAAAATACAAGAGTTCATTTGTTTCCTAATCCAACAAAAGGCAAGATTTTTATTTCCAATGATGAATTGGTCATCAAAGAAGTAAGTGTTTACAATGTTTTGGGTAGCTTAGTTGCTAAAACATTAGATTTAACAGGTCAAGCCAAAGGTCTTTATATTGTAAAAATCACTACGGATAGGGGTAGTATAATCCGAAAAATTAGTAAAGAATAATTAAAAAAAAAGAGAATACTATACGCTAATCAAAAATTATTCTTTAGTTTCATTAAACTTTTTCAAAATAGCTTTGCGCAATTCTTCGCGAGCTATTTTTTTTGCTTTTGCTTTATCTTTTGCTTTTTGAAGTTTATCATTATGTGCTTTGATATTTTTTTCGTTATTTCGTCCCATGGTTCAAAAGTACAAATTTTTAAGAATAACAATCTTTGGCACAACAATTGAATAGTAATAAATTATATCAACCTGCCTGTCGGCTGACAGGTCATTAAATTATAAAAATCATGAAATCAAAGATTCACGAATACCAAAAAAACATTTTTTATGCAATGAGTAAAAAAATTACTTTAGTTTTAGCATTTATCGGGATGATAATGCTACAAGGATGTACCGTAAACGAGAACACCGACACAATTGACAACGATACGATTAGTGAAGTTTTTGAATTAAGAAATGTCAACTTTAGTTTTAATCCTACCGACGGTTACACTATTTACCAGACTTTTAATCCACAAATTTTTCCATCAGATGTCGTTTTGATTTATAGACTCTCGGGTTTAATTAATTCAAATACGCCAATATGGCAATCAATTCCTAGAACATTGTTTTTGCCTCAAGGCGAATTAGATTATGACTTTGATTTTAGTAGTGTTGATTTTACTATCTACGCGGGTGGAACTTATAATTTGGGATTAACTCCAAGTTTTATTACCAATCAAACGTTCAGAATTGTTATTATTCCAGGATTCTTTGGCAAAAACAGTTCATTAGACTATAATGATTATAATGCAGTAATAAATGCTTACAATATTGATGATAGTAAGGTTAAAATATTGAATTAGAATTAGTTTCAGTACAATTAAAGTATTTAAAAAGCAGACGGAAGTCTGCTTTTTATTTTAGTATTAATTAAAAAAAATATGGAATAGTATTATTTATATTTGGAATTTCAAGAAAAAAGTGGACAATTATCGAAAAAAATCGAGTTGTCCACTTTGGTGGAGTCGCCGAGAATCGAACTCGGGTCCAAACAAGCAACTAAAGAGCTTTCTACACGCTTATTTTCTGATTGGGTTTTCGTCATCTTGCTAGGCCAGAAACAGCCACAAAATGCTTAGCTTCTTTAATTTTCGTAACAGCTTCGAAGCTTTACTGTTCTTAGGTTCGTATTTACGATTTACCTATGCCGACAGCCACAAACCAAAGCTTTCGAGGTAAATCCTGCTTTCCTACCTTGTAGGACGAGGCCAATCTTACTTTAATTCAGATTAAGCAGCAAGAGCGTAGTTTCCTTCGCCGTTTGTGTTTTTGTACCTTTGGATTTACGAGCAAAAAAGTACAATGCTCGACGTGCTTACTGTTCAATTCGACTTGCTGTCAAAACCAGTCGACCCCATGTTTTTTTAGTTTTCAGTTTTCAGTGGCCAGTTTTCAGCCCCGAATTCCAAAATAATGTTCTACTTAAAAAAGTGTACAAAGGTACTCTATTTTAAATGCGAATGCAAGTCATAGCAGGAGTTTTATTCGTCAGTTCCATCATTCAATTTGAATGGATAATCACCAAATAGACTCGAGAGTTTCTTGGTTTGGTATGTTTTTTTGGTAAATTTATTGGATAAGACCACCATGGTTACTTTTTCTTTTCTTAGAGTGATTAATGTAGAAGTATTTCCATGCCACCAACCGTTGTGAAAATAAAAAGGTTCGCCTTTTTCAAACTCAATCATTCGAATTCCTAACCCATAGTTTTTGAGTCCTTTGCTTTCATAACTGTAACCTTGATAGACTTTTTTGAGTAATTCAGGATTGAGAAAAAAGCGCGCATAACGTGCTGTGTCGAATTTTAAAATATCTCTGGGAGTGGAGTAAATATTTTTGTCGCCATAGATTCCGTCCAAATAATCAGTTGCTATTTCGACATTATTTCCTTTATAGGATGGAATAATATTATGGCTGTCTTTTTCAAAATCACACACAAAGGTATTTGTCATGCCCAAGGTATCAAAAATCATTTCTTTCATCGCTTTTGGATATTTTAATCCTGTACTTTTTTCGATAATTAGTGCTAGAACCGCATAGTTTGTATTGCAATAACTAAAATGAGTGTCTGTTTTTGTTTCTAATGATATTCCTTTTTCTACCATAACTTTTATGATGTCTTCATTGGTAAGTAGTTTTTTCTTATCCCAATTATTGTTCTCATAGGTGAAATAGGCATAGTTTCTCATACCGCTTCTATGGTTTAATAATGTTTGAATGGTTATATCAGGATAGGGGAAATTATTGATTAGGGTAGTTACTTTTTGATTTAGCTGTATTTTTTTTGCATCAATTAACATCAAAATGGCAGTTGCTGTAAGCACTTTACTAACTGATGCTATATGAAGTGGTGTGTCTTTGGTGATTTTCTCCTCAGTACTTTTGTTGGCAAATCCCATGTAGTTTTCATAAATTATCTGACCATTTTTGGCAACTAGAAAACTAACATTATCGTTTTTTTCGGACCATGTTTTTTCAAAATATTTTGAAATACTATATTTTTTGTCATTTATAAAAGCGGTAGAAAGCAATGGCAAGGGTTCTTGCAAGGGTTGCATAACAGGAATACCATTTTTATTAATCTTAACAATTCCTTCTTCATTTTTTTCTTGTTTTGAACACGATACAGTTATAATTAGTACTAATAAAACGAGGATTTTATGTTGGGAAATTTTTAATATCATTTTTAAAATAGTTGAATTACAAATATAAATATCCATGTATAAGGTAAAGCAACATTTACATAAAGCTATCAACAGGTTTTTCACAATTTTATTTTTGATAAAAACTTTGAAATCGATTTCGTTACTGCTACTTTTGGTGCGATAAAAAATGGTATAATGAAATTTGGAATAGTAAAAGAAAGAAAAAATCCGCCAGACAGAAGAGTAGTTTTCACTCCCGAAGAGTTGGTGCGATTGCAACAACAACATCCTGAGGTAACTGTACAAGTGGAAAGTTCGGACATTAGAGTTTTTAGTGATGAAAACTATTCAAAATTAGGAATAGAAGTAGCTGAGGATATTTCGGATTGTGATGTTTTTTTTGGGGTAAAAGAAATTCCAGTTGATGCTTTACTTCCCAATAAAAAATATTTCTTCTTTTCGCATACCATCAAAAAACAATCTCACAATCAAAAATTGTTGCGAGCAATTTTAGATAAAAACATCGAACTTTATGACCATGAAACGATAGTGGATGTTAATAATAAACGATTGATAGGTTTTGGTCGGTATGCTGGCATTGTGGGTGCTTATAATGGTTTTAGAGCTTTTGGGATTAAATATGATTTATTCAATTTACCCAAAGCGGAAACACTCAAAAGTAAAGAAGATTTAGTTGCTCGATTGAAAAGACAAACCTTGCCCAACATCAAGATTGTTTTAACAGGTCACGGAAAAGTGGGAATGGGTGCAAAGGAGATTTTGGATGGGATGAAAATAAAACAAGTTTCTACAAATGATTTTTTGACTAAAATATATTCTCAAGCTGTGTATACTCAAATTGATGTTTTGGATTACAACAAACGATTGGACGGGCAAGTTTTAGACAAAACAGACTTTTATATAAACCCACAAGAATATACCTCAAATTTTGAACGGTTTACCAAAGTGGCTGATATTTTCATGGCAGGACATTTTCACGCCAATGGCTCTCCCGATATCTTAACTCTAGAAATGCTCAAAAAATCCGATTTAAAAATTAAAGTGGTAGCCGATATCTCTTGTGATGTTGAAGGTCCAATTGCTTCTACTTTAAGAGCTTCAACCATAGCTGAGCCATTTTATGGGTTTTTGCCAATCGAAAATAAAGAAGTTCCCTATACACATCCGGGTTCGATAATGGTCATGTCGGTTGATAATTTACCTTGCGAATTGCCCAAAGACGCCAGCGAAGGATTTGGTGAAATGTTTATGGAACATGTTATCCCGGCATTTTTCAATAATGATAAAGACGGAATTCTGGCTAGAGCCAAGATGACTGAAAACGGAAAATTAACACAAAGATTTGCTTATTTGCAGGACTATGTAGATGGGAAATAGTCTTTTATATGATGATAAAGGGATAATTTTTTTGTTTTTGAAAATTAATCTTTTAACAATTAATATTCTATGAACGTAAAATTTATTCTAGTACTTATATTCTTTTTTGGAATATTTTTCTCCTATGCACAAAAAAATAAAGAAACAATAAGTATTGCTCCAAAAGAAATTTTTGTTTCCGAATTGATGTCAAAAATGACGTTGGAAGAAAAAATTGGTCAGTTAAATTTACCAACCTCTGGCGATATTACAACAGGTCAAGCCAATAGTTCCAATGTTGCTAAAAATATTGAACAAGGAAAAGTAGGTGGATTGTTCAATATAAAATCCGTTCAAAAAATAAAAGAAGTCCAAAAAATTGCCGTAGAAAAAAGTCGTTTAAAAATTCCATTACTTTTTGGAATGGATGTTATTCACGGGTATGAGACTACATTCCCCATTCCGCTTGCATTATCCTGTATTTGGGATATGAATTTAATAAAAACAACGGCTCAAATCGCCGCCCAAGAAGCAAGCGCTGATGGAATTAATTGGACCTTTTCCCCGATGGTCGATATTTCTCGTGACCCTCGCTGGGGAAGAGTTTCAGAAGGTTCAGGTGAGGATCCTTACCTTGGAAGTCAAATTGCCAAAGCTATGGTAACGGGTTATCAAGGCGATGATTTATCAAAAAATAACACACTACTTTCATGCGTTAAACATTTTGCCCTATATGGCGCTCCAGAAGGTGGACGCGAATACAATACCGTAGACATGAGCCGCATCAGAATGTATAACGAGTACTTTCCACCTTATAAAGCGGCCATCGATGCAGGCGTAGGTTCAGTAATGGCATCATTTAACGAAATCGACGGAATTCCTGCCACAGCCAATAAGTGGTTGATGACCGATGTATTGAGAACTCAATGGGGATTCAAAGGTTTTGTGGTGACCGATTATACCGCCATCATGGAAATGGAATATCATGGTATTGGCAATATGCAAACGGTTTCGGCTTTGGCACTTAAAGCTGGCATAGAAATGGATATGGTAAGCGATGGTTTCCTTGGTACGCTAAAAAAATCGCTTGACGAAGGTAAAGTTACTATGCAAGAAATTGATAATGCAGTTCGTTTAATTCTTAATGCCAAATACAATTTAGGATTGTTTCACGATCCCTACAGATATTGCGATGAGAAGAGAGCCAAAACTGAAATTTTCACATCATCGAATAGGAGTGAAGCCCGAAAAATTGCTGCTCAGTCATTAGTCTTATTAAAAAATGACAATCAATTGTTGCCACTAAAAAAATCAGGGACTATTGCATTAATTGGTCCTTTGGCTGATGCCAAAGAAAATATGGCAGGAACTTGGAGCGTAGCCACAAAACAAGAAAACTCTATTTCGTTGCTGGCTGGAATAAAAGCCGCCGTTGGAACTTCAGCTAAAATTCTTTATGCTAAAGGAAGCAATTTAGATTATGACGCTGCACTTGAAGAAAAAGCCACCATGTTTGGCAAAACTTTGAACAGAGACAATCGAACCAATGAAGTAATTCTTGCAGAAGCATTGAAGATTGCCAACCAATCTGATGTGATTATAGCAGCTCTTGGTGAGTCAGCAGAATTCAGCGGCGAATGTAGTAGCCGAACGAACATTGAAATTCCGCAAGCCCAGAAAGAATTGTTAAATGAATTATTAAAAACTGGAAAACCTATAGTGTTAGTTTTATTCAATGGAAGACCGCTAGTTTTAACCGATGAAAACGCCACTGTTCCAGCTATCTTAGATGTTTGGTTTGCAGGTAGTGAAGCCGGATATGCTATAGCCGATGTATTATTTGGTGACGAAAATCCTTCGGGAAAATTAACAATGACTTTTCCAAGATCTATTGGTCAAATTCCCATTTATTATGCTCATAAAAACACAGGAAGACCACTAGTAAACAAAGAAGGAAAATTTGAGAAGTTTAAAACAAATTACATTGATGAACGAAACGATCCGTTATTTCCTTTTGGATTTGGATTAAGCTACACTACTTTTACTTATGGTAACTTATCTATTTCATCAAATAAAATGACTCCGTCAGAAACCATTAAAGTTTCCGTACCTGTAACCAATTCGGGTAAATTTGATGGAAAAGAAGTGGTTCAATTATACATTCGCGATGTCGTCGGTTCGGTTACTCGTCCATTAAAAGAACTAAAAGGTTTTCAAAAAATAGAAATTAAAAAAGGAGAAACTAAAACTGTCACCTTTGAAATTTCGATTGAAGATTTAAAGTTTTATAATGCTGATTTGCAATTTGTTGCAGAGCCAGGAAAATTCGAAATATTTATCGGAACCAATTCTGATACTACAAACAAAATTGAATTTGATTTAGTTGATTAATTTTTTTTGTGATCTTCAATAAGAAATCTAAGCAAGTGCCAAAGGGTTTTTTAAAAAGGCAAGTTTTTCTATCTTTAGCAAAAATATGATAATATGAAATCACCATTAACAACAAGTTTGTTGCAAACAAACACCAATGAAGATAAGGTGATTACTCCCGATAGCTATCGGGAGACCTTAAAAAAACAATAATTATCTACATATGAAAAAAATACTTTCTATCGCTTTGCTTTTGTTTGTTTTTTGTATTTCTGCACAAAGTATTCAATCGCCTTCCAAGCAAATCTTGCTCGATTTTGGATTGGCAGAAAACGGCAGACCTACTTATTCGGTTACCTTTAAAAATAAAACAGTAATACTTCAAAGTGCATTAGGAATTTATTTGAAAGATGGTTCTAATCTTGCTACTAATTTTTCTAGTGAAGGGATAAAAAATATAACGTTTAACGAAAATTGGAAACCTGTTTTGGGTGAACAAGCAAGCATCATTAATCACTATAACGAAATGAAAGTTGCCCTGTCGCAAGCCGGTACGAATAGAAAAATGAATATTATTTTCAAAGTATATGATGAAGGAGTAGCTTTTCGTTATGAATTTCCAAAACAAAAAGACTTGAATTATTTCATCATCAAAGAGGAGAAAACCGAGTTTAACCTAGCGGGAAACCACAAAACTTTTTGGATACCAGGCGATTATGACAGTCAAGAATATCCTTATGAAGAAACCAAACTTTCTGAAATTAACACCGATAATGTCAACTTAAACAATGGTATTGGTTTAAAAACTATTTTCAGCAAATATGCTGTGCAATCCCCGTTGATGATGAAATCGGAAGATGGAATTTATATCAATATTTTTGAAGCAGCTGTTGTCAATTATCCGGTCATGCATTTGGATGTCAACCCAAAAACGTATGCTTTAACATCTCATTTGGTTCCCAACTCTATTGGCGATAAAGCGTATCTGCAAACACCTTGTGTTTCACCTTGGCGCACGATTATGGTTAGTGATGATGCTCGTGATATTATAGGTTCCAAAATGATTTTAAACCTAAACGAACCTTCTAAAATTGATGATACTTCTTGGATAAAACCTATGAAATATGTCGGTATTTGGTGGGAAATGCACGTTGGGAAATCAACTTGGGATTATGCAGGTTCACAAAATGCACAAAACGTACTCACGCAAGATCTAATTCCATCGGGAAAACACGGAGCAAACACAGCCAATACAAAACGTTACATTGATTTTGCTGCCAAGCACGGTTTTGACGGTGTTTTGGTCGAAGGATGGAACGTGGGTTGGGAAGATTGGTTTGGTAATTGGAAAGAAGACGTTTTCGATTTTATAACACCTTATCCCGATTATAATTTAGCCGAAATTAATGCGTATGCTACATCCAAAGGCATCAAAATGATTATGCATCATGAAACTTCAAGTTCAGTTGCCAATTATGAAAGACATTTGGACAGAGCTTTAGAATTGATGAAAAAATACGGTTATCCTGCCGCTAAATCAGGTTATGTTGGAAGAATTATTCCACGTGGTGAATTTCATGACGGACAAACCATGGTCAATCACTACAACTTTGTTGCACGCCGTTTTGCCGATTATAAAATGATGGTCAACTCACACGAAAGTTCACGGCCAACAGGTTATCATAGAACCTATCCAAATTATATTGCAGCCGAAGCAGCTCGCGGAAACGAATTCAATGCGTGGAGCAACGGAAATCCGCCAATGCACGAAACCATTTTACCATTTACACGACTTCTTGGCGGACCAATGGATTATACACCAGGAATTTTTGAAATCAAAATGAATTATTACGACAAGTCAAAAAAAGAACAAGTGCATACCACTTTAGCTAAACAATTGGCGCTCTATATAACCATGTATTCACCGTTGCAAATGGCAGCCGATTTACCCGAAAATTACGAGAAATATCCAGATGCTTTTCAGTTCATCAAAGACGTTGCGGTTGATTGGCAAGACAGTAAGTATCTTGAGGCCGAACCAGGCGATTATTTGACCGTTGCTAGAAAAGATAAACAATCTGAAAATTGGTTTCTTGGAGCTATCACCGACGAAAATGCTAGAAATACCGAAATTAAACTGGATTTTCTTTCACCCAACAAAAAATACCAAGCCACTATTTATCAAGATGGGAAGACGGCACATTGGGAAATAAACCCAATCAATTACGAGATAAAAACGATACAAGTCACTTCGAAGTCAAAAATTAAATTACATTTGGCTGAAGGTGGCGGAACCGCTATTTCTTTTAAACCAATCAATTAAACCAATATTATTATGAGTACAACCAAAACCAATTGGGCACAATTTATTCCACTAGTAACCGTCTTTTTCTTTTGGGGATTTGTTGCCGCTAGTAACGATATTTTAATTCCAGTATTTAAAAAAGCTTTTGATTTATCACAAGGAGAAAGTCAATTGGTATCTGTAGCGTTTTATGTCGCCTACACTGTAGGATCAATCATTTATATGATTATATCTTATTTAACCAAAGGAGATTTAATCAATAGAATTGGGTATAAAAACTCTTTGGCTTTAGGACTTGTAATTTCAGCTTTAGGTACGTTATTATTTTATCCTGCAGCAAATACAGGTTCTTTTCCATTAATGCTTTCAGGTTTGTTTATTGTGGCACTTGGATTTTCATTGCAGCAAACGGTTGCCAATCCATTGGCTATTGCATTGGGACCAATTACAACTGGTTCACAACGATTAACATTAGCTGGAGGAATTAATAATCTTGGAACAACCATTGGGCCATTAATTGTGAGTTTTGCCATTTTTGGAGCTACAACAACTGGAAATACTACTATGAGTATTGAAAGTGTAAAAATTCCATACCTAGTTTTAGGAGGAGCATTTTTATTAGTAGCTATCTTACTGAAGTTTTCCTCATTGCCCGATAAACCACAAGCGGTTGTTGAAGTAGAAGGAGAGAAAACTACTAATAGAAGTTCTGCATTAAAATATCCACAGTTGGTTTTGGGCATGATTGGTATCTTTGTTTATGTTGGGGTAGAAGTTTCTACGGCAAGTAATTTGCCAGCTTATATGGAAAAAAATCTTGGGTTTATAACTAAAGACATAGCGCCTTATATTTCATTATATTGGGCTAGCTTGATGATTGGTCGTTGGACCGGAGCTGTTGAAGCTTTTACAGATAACATGAGTACCCAAAAAATAGTACGTTTTATTGCTCCTTATATAGCATTTGGGGTATTCTTATTGGTTAATGCCATTGCGGAACATGATTTGACACCTTTCTATATTTATGCATTAATAATCCTAGTTTTAATTGCGGCAGATATTGCCAGTAAAGGAAATCCTGCCAGAATGTTATTGATATTCTCCGTTTTGGGAATTTTAGCATTATTAACCGGAATGGCTACCAATGGCATGGTGAGTGTATATGCTTTCACTAGTGTTGGATTATTCTGTAGTACGCTTTGGCCTTGTATTTTTACATTAGCTATTAGTGGTTTGGGCAAACACACCAGTCAAGGCAGTAGTTTTTTGATTATGATGATTATGGGTGGTGGAATTATAAGTTGGTTGCAGGGTTATATTGCCGATATGTCTAACATTCATATAAGCTATATTGTTGGCGTAATATGTTTTGCATACTTGGCTTTTTATGCATGGAAGGTAACAGGAATTCTAAAAGCTCAAGGAATTAATTTTGATAATAAAGTGAGCAACTCACATTAAACTCTTTTGGTTTACAAAATCAAGAATCCCGCATCGTTTTCACTTTGCGGGATTCTTTTCAACAAAATCAAACCATTCAATTTAACCTAACTTATTTTTTTTCTTCTATTTTAGCTTTGGTGCCATCTGCTCTATAATAGTAATAATCATTGTCAGTATAGTTTGAAGCAGTAAAATATTGATAATCGTTATAGCAATTAGTATAGTTGTAGGCATAACCAGAGTTATAATACCTTTTAATAGCTCCAACTGTGTCTACTATTTCACCTCTGTAGTTGTATATAATTCTCATTCCACCAATTTGAGTTAAACCAACTCTGTTATATCTCATATAAACACTTCCAATGCGACTTACTCTATCGTTACTATCGTAATTGATAAACGTGTTACCAACGCGTCTAACCCTACCAAAACTATCATGTTCTATTCTAGTACCATAGTTAAATGTTCTTCTTTCGTTAATTGAAGCACCACGTTTTCCGGCAGCTTTATAAAAATAATCTCCTTGGCCATCCTGTGGACGCGTATTAAAATCAAAATCTCCATTTTGAAAAACAAAAAACTCAATGCCTCTTTCTACAAATGAAATTGGTTCTTCAAAGCTGAATCTTGTTCTGCTTTCTGTTGCGTTTATAAATCCAGTTGCCATTAAAACGCTTGCTACTAAAAAGGTAATTTTTTTCATGATCTATTCATTTATGCGTTTTGCTTACTCTATCGATTTTCAGCTTCTTCGAACAGAAATCATTTCCGTTACACACACTATTTCAATTGGTGTGCCAAAAAAGGGTAATCAATTCTTAAGTTTTGATTAAGATGTTTTAAAAGCTTTGTTTTTAAAGGTTTGCGAATGGTATTTTGTATTAATAAAATAAATTTACACTTTGAAATATGTTCTTTTATTGATTACATTTGCTAACGATTTTTTAAATTAAACGAATGTATAGTATCAAATTATCAATGAAAAAACTACTATTTTCACTTTTCTTATTGTTTTTTATTGCTAAAGGACATACTCAAATTTTTATTCCCTATTATGGAAGTGTTGCAGATCAAGTATCAGCTTCCAATGTTCTTAATAACCTAACTGAATTTGAAAATTTAGGAGTTAAAAGAAGAGGCACAACTTCATTACAAAACACCCTTGATTGGTTAAAAGCAGAATATTTAAGCTACGGATATACCGCTGCTCAAATGCAAGAATATAGTTTTACAAATGGTACTACAACCTGTAAAAATTTGGTAGTTACAAAAGTGGGAACGCTATATCCAAATACGTATATTATTTTGTGTGGACATTATGATACCATAGCAGGCAAAGGAACTAATGATAATGGTAGCGGAGTAGTTACCATATTTGAAGTGGCTCGTTTATTGAGAAACATTCCAACGGAATATTCCATAAAATTTATCAATTTTAGTGGAGAAGAAGATGGATTAATAGGAAGCCAACACTTTGTTTCTACAGTAGTAAACGGAACTACTCCTAAAATGGACATTCGCTTGGTTTTTAATATAGACGAAGTAGGAGGAAGAGCCGATATGATTAATGATACCATTACTTGCGAGAGAGACACTGGCAGTCCAACTTCAAACAATGCTGCTTCAAATATGTTTACTAATCAGTTAATTACTTGTGTTGATTTATACTCGCCATTAAATACTTTTTTGTCTTATGCTTATGCATCCGATTATATGCCATTTGAAGATAATAACGAAATCATTACTGGTTTTTTTGAAAAAAATGAAACGCCACACAGGCATACCGCTACTGATTTATTAATCAATATGGATCCAGTTTATGTTTTTAATATTGCCAAAGCTGCTACTGGAGCGATGTTGCATTTTGCCAAAGCATCTACATCACTAACAAACGCTAGTTATGATGATAATCAAATTAGTTTTTTTCCTAGTCCAGCAAAAGACAGTTTGAATATTAGTTTAGGGTCACTTGAAGCTAGTGAATATAATTTTTCACTAATTGATATGCAAGGAAAAGTTGTTTTGAATAAACAATTTCAAAACGCACAGTTACTAGAAACTGTTTCATTAATAGGATTAGCTAAAGGAATGTATTTGGCTGTTTTTGAAGCAAATAAAGTTAGAATTGCTAAGAAAATAGTAGTTGAATAAAAACTTTTACATTTTTTCTTTAAGATAAAAACCTGTAATTGATTTTTTATTCTTAACTATATCTTCTGGAGTTCCAACGGCCAATAATTGCCCACCATTCTCGCCACCTTCCGGACCCAAATCAATAATCCAATCAGCACATTTTATAAGGTCAAGATTATGTTCCACTACAATGATGGAATGCCCTTTTTCGATTAAAGCATCAAAAGATGCTAACAGTTTTTTAATATCATGAAAATGCAAACCCGTAGTAGGTTCGTCAAAAACAAATAGTGCTTTTTCTTTGGTCACGCCTTTTACCAAAAACGAAGCTAATTTAATCCGCTGTGCTTCGCCACCCGAAAGGGTAGAAGAGGATTGTCCCAATTGCACATAACCCAATCCAACATCTTGCAAGGGCTGTAACTTTTGCGTTATTTTGGTTTGTTTGTTTTCGGCAAAGAAAGTAATGGCATCATCAATAGTCATCGTTAGGATATCATCAATATTTTTCCCTTCAAACGACACTTCCAATACTTCTTTCTTAAATCGTTTGCCGCCACAGGTTTCACAGGGTAAGGAAACATCAGCCATAAAAACCATTTCTACATTGATGGAACCTTCTCCTTTACAGGTTTCGCATCGTCCACCATCTACATTAAACGAAAAATGTTTGGCTTGATAGCCACGAACTTTAGATAGCTTTTCTTTAGCATACAAGTCGCGAATATCATCATACGCTTTAATATACGTCACTGGATTCGAACGTGAACTTCTCCCAATGGGATTTTGGTCAACGTATTCAATGTGTTTGATGTGTGAAAAGCTTCCTGTAATTTCCGAGAATTGTCCCGCTTTATCGCCAATGCCTTCGAGTTTTTTCTGCATCGCTGGAAAAAGAATTTTCTTTACCAACGTGCTTTTTCCACTACCAGAAACACCTGTAATCACCGTTAAACTTTCCAAAGGAAAGACAACATCAATGTTTTGTAAATTGTTTTCTCTAGCCCCTTTTATTTCAATAAAGTTGTTCGACTTTCTGCGATTTTTTGGAACTGCAATTTCAAGTTGTCCGTTTAAATATTTTGCTGTCAACGAATCTGCTTTTAGAATTTCATCAAAAGTCCCCTCGGCTACTAATTCACCACCAAAAGTGCCCGCTTCGGGACCAATGTCAATAATTCTATCTGCAGCTTTCATGATGTCTTCGTCGTGTTCTACAACGATAACCGTATTGCCCAAGTCACGAAGGTTTTTTAATACTTTAATTAATCGTTCGGTATCTTTTGGATGCAAGCCAATGCTGGGTTCATCGAGAATATACATCGAACCTACTAAACTACTTCCTAATGAAGTTGCTAGATTAATACGCTGCGATTCACCTCCAGATAGTGTAGCAGAGTTTCTGTTTAAAGTCAAATAATCTAAACCAACATCACTCAGGAAAGCCAATCGGTTATTGATTTCAATTAGCAAACGTTTGGCTACTTTTTGGTCATATTCAGAAAGAGAAAGCTCTTTGAAAAATGGAATTAATCGTTTTATTGATAAGTCAACCAATTCAGAAATAGTGCTACCGCCAATAGTAATATAATTTGCTTCTTTGCGCAGTCGTTTTCCTTTGCAAGTAGTACATTTGGTTTTACCCCGATAGCGCGATAACATCACACGATTTTGTATCTTATAGTTTTTTTCTTCTAATTCTTTGAAAAAATCATCCAATCCAATAAAGAATTTATTACCTTTCCACAGGAGCTCTTTTTGCTCTTCGGTAAGTTCAAAATAAGGTTTATGTATTGGAAAATCAAACTTGTAGGCATTGTTCACTAATTGATCCCGATACCAACCCATACTTTCGCCACGCCAAGGATAAATAGCATTTTCAAATACAGACAGAGCGGTATTTGGAATGACTAATTCTTCATCAATACCAATGATGTTGCCATAACCTTCGCAAGTTGGACAAGCGCCGTATGGATTATTAAAACTAAATAGATGAATATTGGGTTCTAAAAAAGTAATTCCATCCAATTCAAAATTAGCACTGAATTCAATTCGTTTTTTAGTATCTAATCCTTGTAAATAACAAACACCTTTTCCTTCAAAAAAAGCCGTTTGTACGGCATCAGCCAATCTGTTGAAGAATTCTTCTTCCTCTTTAACTACAATACGGTCAATGATTAAAAGAATATCTTTATTGTCTAGTGAATGCTGGTCTAGTTCGTCTAAACGCACCATTTCGTTATTCACTAAAATCCGAGCAAAACCTTGTTGCAGAAGAACTTTTAGCTTGTCTTCTAATTTACGGCCTTCTTCAAGATGAATAGGCGATAGGAGCAACCATTTGCTGTCTAATGCAAAGGTTTTTACTTTTACTAGAATATCAGTAACGGTATCTTTTTTCACTTCTTTTCCCGAAATAGGAGAAAATGTTTTACCAATTCGGGCGAAGAGTAATTTTAAATAATCATAAATCTCAGTTGATGTTCCTACTGTTGAACGCGCATTAGTGGTATTCACTTTTTGTTCTATTGCAATGGCTGGCGCAATGCCTTTGATGTATTCCACTTTAGGTTTGTCTAATCTTCCTAAAAATTGTCGCGCATAACTGGATAAACTTTCTACATAACGTCGTTGCCCTTCAGCATATAAAGTATCGAAAGCTAAACTAGATTTGCCTGAACCCGATAGTCCCGTAATTACAACCAATTCATTTCGGGGTATGACAACATCCAAATTCTTTAGATTGTGAATTTGAGCGCCTTTAATTAAGATGTTTTTTTTGGGTTCTAATACAGCAATTTCTGAACTCTTCATAGCAAAAAATAAATGTTGGCAAAGATAACTATTATGTGTTGAGTAATTACATTATCTAATTCTTGTTTTTGCAATTTGAAGCATATATTATTTTGAAGAACACACAATTTATTAGCACTATTTTTAAGGAAAGTGTTTTTTTTATATAATTTTAATGATAAATAGTAACTTGTAATTTTTATTTATTGGTGAAAGTATAAATAAAAACTATACATTACCACAACAAAATATTATTAACATTTTAATAATCGATATAATAAATATCAATAAAAACAATAGTTTAAGTCACTATTGCAAACGTTTTAGTACTATTTTTAGTTGTATAGTTTTTATATAGTATGATAAAAAAGAAGTTACACAACAACTGTTTATATTTGTAATTCAACATAAAAAAATTAATCATGAAAAAAATTACTTATTTGTTATTTGCAATGTTCGCAATCAGCGGCTCTGCACAAAACATTATTACCAATGGTGACTTTGGTAATGGTTTAACTTCTTGGACCACATACTTAGCAGATTTTGCTGGAGTATCTGCAACAATAAACGCAGCCAATAATGAAGCTAATGTGACTGGTATTGCGGGAGCAGGTGGTCAAACATGGCACATTCAACTCAATCAAGAATTGTCTCCATCTCAAATTTCGTCTCTTACAGCTGGTCAAACGTACAAAGTAACTTTTGATGCAAGAGGAACAAGTGCACGTCCATTAAAATTGTATTTTGGTGAAAATGGTGGTGGATTTACTTCTTTACACCAACAAGATTACAACCTTACAACAACTATGACAAATTACGAAGCAACATTCACAGTTGGGCAAACTTTTTCAGCAATGAAATTGGGTTTTGAAGGCGGATTAAGTAATGTTGGTTTTTTCATTGACAATGTGACTTTACAACTTGTTGTAGCGCCACCAGCGCCTTTAGATTTACTTTTAGGTTTTGAAACAACAGAAACTGGTGGTGTAAATGGTGGCCCATTTGGTGATGGACCAGCACCTGTAGTTGAAACGGGTACTGGTACAAATACATCTCAAGTATTGAAAATTGTTGGAAATCCTGCAGGTCAGCCATGGCAAGGTATAAATTTAAATTTGACATCATTGGTTAACTTAACACCTACTAAGACCATGACAATGGATGTTTTTTCTGCTGATCCAATTACATTTTTAGTTAAAGTAACAGGAGGAGTAGGTGGTCCAGCTATAGTAGCTGCTTCAGCTTCGCATCCAGGTGGAAGTACATGGCAAACAATATCTTTCACATTTAATACTTCTCTAGATGGTCAACCAGCACCAGCAAATGGTACATACAGTGGTTTTGTTATACACACCTATTGGGCTCCAGGTGCCGTAGGATTTTTTAATCCAACTGTTCCTACTCCTGCAAGAACGTTTTATGTAGATAATATTAGAGGCCCACTTGGAACGCCTCCTGTAGTTCCTGCTCCAACAACTGCTGCTCCAACACCTCCAAACAGACCTGCTGCTGACGTTAAATCAATTTTTAGTGATGCTTACACGCCAGTCACTACAATAGGTTATTCGGGTGGTGATGATAATACGTACAATACTTCTTGGTGTCCGGGTTCGACAACTTTAATTCAAGTTGCTGGCAACAATACAAATAAGGTTACTGGTTTAGGATGTGAAGGTATTGCCTTTTTAGCAGGAAGATTTGATGCTACTGGGTTTACTCGTTTTCATATAGACATTTGGACGGCTACACCAACTCAAGATAAAGTTTTTAGTTTTAAATTTTCTAACTGGAATAACACTACTGGTGAAACGAATGCATTTGAATATACTGCAACAAATGCTAACGTTTTAACAAGTGGTTCTGAAGGAGCTTGGATTTCTATAGATATTCCTTTTACAGCTTTAAATTGTATTAATACACCTCCAGGAAATGCTTGTCCAAGTGTTAATGATTTTGCTCAATTCGTAATTACATCTAATTTAGACATTGTTTATTATGACAATCTTTATTTGCACAAAAACACCGTACTAGATGCTGAAAATTTTGAACTTTCTAAAGTAAAAATGTATCCAAACCCAGCTACTAATGTTTTAAATATAGAAGCATTAGCTACTGTTGAAAAAGTTGCTGTTTACAATCTTTTGGGACAACAAGTAATTTCAGAAACTCCAAATAAAGAGTTGGTTTCATTAGATGTAGCATCGCTTCAAGTTGGTGTTTATATTGTAAAAACTACTATTGGAGGAACTATTTCTTCTACAAGATTTATTAAAGAATAAGTTTAAGTTAATTATTTTTTAAAAGCACGGGATTTATTCCGTGCTTTTTTTATAAATAAATTAACTATAAATAATAATACTATTTTTAGAATTTGTAATATTGTATTACTATGGCTGATAAGATTTTATTTAATAAAAGATTAATAAGTATGATAATACTAGTAGTATTTACTAGTAGTATTTATGCTCAAGATTTACCCCCAATTGTTAAATATAGTTCTACTACATATACTGCAGGAAATCAAAATTGGATGGTTTCTCAGGATAAAAATCATTTTATTTATTTTGCAAATAATGACGGATTATTAGAATTTAATGGTTCTAATTGGACATTATATAAATCACCAAACGAAACAATTGTTCGATCAGTTAAAGTTATTGGCGATAAAATATTTACTGGATGTTACATGGAATTTGGCTATTGGGTAAGAGAAAAAAACGGAAGACTTCAATACACTTCCTTAAGCCAGAAAATTAAATCTAAAATTAATGTAGATGAACAGTTTTGGAATATATGGAATTATGATCAATGGGTTATTTTTCAATCCCTAGACAAAATTTATATTTATGATACCAAAACCAAAGCTTTCAAAATCGTAACACCACAAAATAATATTTTAAAATCTTTTAAAACCTCAAGCTCTATTTATTATCAAACTGTAAATTACGATTTGTTTGAAATAGAAAATGGGTCAAGTCGGCTTGTATTAAATAGTACATTACTTAAGAACAACAAAATTGTTAATGTTTTTGCTGTTACTGATGGATTGCTAATTCATACTCAATTTGATGGTTTTTATAAATTCACCAATGGGAGTTTAGTGAAATTTAGTACTGAAGCAGATTCAGCTATTTCGTTAAGTAGTATTTATAGCAGTCAAATGCTTGAAAATGGCAACTTTGCTATTGGAACAATCTCTAATGGTGTTTTTATTTTAACAAGAGAGGGAAAGGTAAAATACCATATTACACAAAGTAAAGGATTGAGTAATAACACTGTTTTATCCATTTTTGAGGATATTGATCACAATATATGGCTTGGATTAGATAATGGAATTAATTGTATCAATTTGCAATCTCCAATCCGAAGTTTTTTTGATGATACAGGTGCTTTAGGAACCGTTTATGCTTCTGTTCTTCATAAAGGTAAATTGTATATCGGAACTAATCAAGGTTTATTTTATAAAGATTTTTTGAATGACAGTCAGTTCAAATTTATCAAAGGAACAAAAGGTCAAGTTTGGTCTTTATTTATTCATGATGGAAACTTGTTTTGCGGTCATGACTCAGGGACATTTATTATAGAAAATGAGTCTTCTAATCAAATTTTTTCTCAATCGGGAACTTGGAAACTTGAAGTTGTTCCAAATAAAAATAATTTATTGCTTCAAGGAAATTATTATGGAATATCGGTATTGGAGAAAATTAATAATCGCTGGGTTTTTAGAAATAAAATTTCAGGTTTTAGCTACTCCTCTAAACATTTCGAAATTACAAATTCAAATGAAATATATGTAAGTCATGAATACAAAGGTATCTTTCGCTTTCAATTAGACGCTGATTTTAGAAAAGGATCTAAACTATACACTTATCATAAACCTAAAAAAGGGAAAAATTCTGGTCTTTCTAAATTCAATAATGCAATATATTATGCCTACAAGGATGGAATTTTTAAGCTAAATCAAAACACAAAAGAGTTTGAATTTGATAACACCTTAAGCTTAGTTTTTAAAAATAATGAATATACTTCTGGGAAATTAATAATTGACAGTTCAAACAAATTATGGTTATTTACAAAAAATTATATTAACTATTTTACAGTAAATAAATTAAATGCTGAATTAAAGAAAAATGTGATTTCTATTCCATCATCAATTACAAATTCTATGTTGGGATATGAAAATATTACTCAGTTAAACAATTCAAATTATCTTATAGGAACTACTGATGGATATTATACATTTAATATTGATGGATTGAATTTTAAAAATATTAATGTAGTTCTTACAAACATTAGCATCAATAAGCTTAATGGTAAACTAATTAGTTTTCCAATAATTGAGAAAGGAAAATTTTCACATGATGAAAATAATATTACATTTAGCTATACTGTTCCTGGATATAATAAATATATTATTACTGAATATCAATACTTATTAGAAGGATTTCAAGATAATTGGAGCGATTGGAGCTCTAAGTCAACCATTAACTTTAAAAATTTACCACCAGGCGATTATACATTCAAATTACGAACAAAATTAATCAATTCCCAACCAGAAAGTAATGTTGTTTATTCTTTCAAAATATCAAAACCTTGGTACAGAACAAATTTTGCACTAATCATCTATTTCCTCTTAATGTGTGTTTTTGCTTATTATATAAATAAAGCTTATGGAAATTATTATTCAAAACAAAAGCAAAAATTAATAGAAGAAAATAATCTACTGCTTGAAATAAAAGAGTTGGAAAATGAGCAACAATTAATGAAATTAAAAAATGAGCAACTTTCATTGGATGTGAATGAAAAAAATAGAGAGTTAGCTTTATCAACTATGAACTTAATTAAAAAGGATGAGTTACTATCGCTAATTAGAGAAGATTTGAAGAAATCGTCCGATGAGTCGAGTTCTAGAAGCATTAAATCAATTATAAATACAACAATAAATAAAAACGTTTCAGTCGACAATGCGTGGAATGTATTCAAAGAAGCATTTGACTCAGCTGATAAAGATTTTTTAAAGAAAGTTAAGCAACAACATCCATCATTAACCCCCAATGATTTGAGACTTTGTGCCTATCTGAGATTGAATTTATCATCAAAAGAAATTGCTCCTTTATTAAATATTTCTGTGCGAAGCGTAGAAATTAAACGATATCGTTTGCGTAAAAAAATGGATTTACCACACGAAACTGGCCTTGTTGAATACATACTTTCTATATAATACACTCTTATTAGCACATATTACCTATACATAAACTATACAAAGTGTTTTATCTTTATAGTAGGTCATCACTTAATTTAGTATTTTTTTCTTTATTTATCTAATGTAAGCCATATTTTTCATTTTAAAATCATCTTGTATAGTTTCTTTAATATATAATTTGAAAGTCAAATTATAAAAAATGTAAATTTACAATATCACAATTTATGTCTTTGTTTTTTATTGAAACACAAAAAATAGCGTTACAGAATTGTATTTTAAACAAAAAAATTGTTTAAATAATGTAACATTTAAATTTAATTTAGAATTAACAAACCAAACAAATTACTATTATGAAAAATTTTATTTTACTATTTGCAGTTCTAATTTTTTCAACATCTGTTTATTCTCAAAGCAATAAAGTTGCTATCGTGAATGACAGTAAAGGGATGAAACTTGTCGTTGATGGAAAAGATTTTATTGTAAATGGAATGAATTGGGATTATTTTCCAGTAGGAACAAATTATTCCTATAGTCTCTGGAAGCAACCTGATGCATTTATTAAACAAGCTCTAGATGAAGAAATGGGATTGTTAAAGAATATGGGTGTAAATACTATTCGTGTTTATACTGGTATGCCAAAAAAATGGATAGAATATGTTTATACTAATTATGGTATTTACACTATGCTAAATCATTCATTTGGACGATATGGATTAACATTAGATGGTGTTTGGACACCTAATACTGAATATTCAAATAGTAAAACACAAGCTCTTTTAATGAAAGAGGTAAAAGAGATGATTTCTGAATATAAGGACACAAAAGGTTTGTTATTGTTTTTACTTGGAAACGAAAACAATTACGGCTTATTTTGGGATGGTGCAGAAACAGAAGATATTCCAATTAAAGATAGAAAATCAACTGTAAGAGCTGAGTCTATGTACAAGTTTTTTAATTCTGCTGTTGTAGCCATGAAATCAATAGATACTTCACATCCAATTGCAATATGCAATGGTGATTTGCTTTTTCTTGATATAATTGCCAAAGAATGTAAAGACGTTGATATACTTGGAACTAATGTTTATAGAGGGGTTTCATTTGGAGATTTATTCGAACGAGTTAAAAAAGAATATGGTAAACCAGTTTTATTTACTGAGTTTGGTGCTGATGCTTTCAATGTATTAACCAATCAAGAAGACCAAAATGCTCAAGCTTTTTATCTGAAAGGAAATTGGAAAGAAATATATGAAAACGCTGCTGGTTTAGGCAAATCAGAAAACTGTTTAGGAGGTTTTACATTTCAGTTTAGTGATGGTTGGTGGAAATTTGGTCAAACCAAAAATTTAGACACTCATGATAGTAATGCTTCCTGGTCAAATGGTGGTTATCAAAAAGATTTCACAGAAGGTCAAAACAATATGAACGAGGAATGGTTTGGAATTTGTGCCAAAGGACCTACTAGTGCAAATGGGTCATACCAACTGTATCCTAGAGCGGCTTATTATGTATTAAAAGATTTACATAAGTTTAATCCATTTGACAACGGAGTTGATGTAACTGCTTTAAATAGTAATTTCGAAAAAGCAAATCTTACGGATGCATCTCTTCGTGCTCGAGGAGATAAAGCTGCCTTAGCTAGTAATGATGGAGAAAAATTAAAAATCAGCAATTTAAGAGCCGAATTCACTACTTTTTCTACTGGTGGAAGTCTACTAACGACTCCTGAAGTTGATGATCCAAATACCAATACATATCCAAATAAAACAGGTTTTGATCATATGCAATCTTATTTTATTGGAGTTGAAGGAAATCCATCATCCAACATGACAGCAAACGTAAACTTTAATATTCTTGGTAATGTAGCTAATAATCCCATTAACGAAATTTTTTATGAAAATAGAGGTAGAGCTCAAACTGTTGTTACAGAGGATGGAAATGTATTAACTACTGATGTAAACAGAATTCAAGTTTATAATGCCTCATACAAATGGAACACAAAGGATTTTGAAGTAAGAGGTTTTTACAGAGTTGGTCATTACCATTGGGGTTATGAAGGCGATTTCTTTGGGTTGTATCCAGAAACGAATTATGGGCCAAATTTAGACATTTATAACGGAGAAACATTAGGTTTAGAAATAGATGGTAAAGGAAGTTTGGATGGATTAAAAGCCGCTTTTGGTCCACAATTATGGTGGGGAGCGAACCCAGCTTATTTGCTAAAATACAGCAAGAAAATTGGCAGGGTTGATGCTACTGCAGTGTATCACGAAGATATAGCAAGTGCTGCTGGTGCCATTACCTCCCTATTTATCCCTCAACCTATAACAAGAAGAGCAACAGTTCATTTTAAAACAAAATTAGGTTCGTTTGGAATTGAATTAGGTGGAATTTGGGGTGGGCAACCTTTAAACGGAAGAGAGTTCCAGATTATGGATGGTGATGTGGTAAAAGTAGATAAAGTCAAATCGAGCGACAATTGGGGTGGAAAAGCTAAATTAACTTTTTCAGAAGGCAGATTTAATGTTTATGCCCAAGGCGCAATTCAAGGGTTAGTAGCCAATGGAGGAGCTGATTTAACTCAAACTTTTACAGGATGGCGTTTAAAAGATTCAGGAAGTGGAAATCAAATGAATGTGCTAACAGGATTAACTTATAATGTAAATTCTAATTTACAATTAGCTCCCAACTTTTTATGGCAAAAACCACTTGTTGACGCAATGCCAAATGGCGTGGATGCCCCAGGAAGATTAAGAAATATTTTAGAAGACCCTTTTATTGTAAGAGTCAATCGAGAAACTGTTGGTGGTGAATTCTTGTTAACGTATGACCCAACACCAGGAACATGGATGTACGAATGGAACAATGATATGGTAGAAGATGCTAAATTTGCATTCAATACAGGATTTGTTTACCGTCATTTACCTACAACACAAGATGCTGCCATAGGTTTTTTAGCCAATAGAAGTCTTTTTGCTTTTGAAAGATCTGCACCTGCTCAAGATTTATGGGAATCAAATACCAGAATAGTATCCAAACTTACTCCCGATTTAGGAATAATTGCTAACATTTATTTTGGTAACGGTCAAGCAAATGGCGACTCCGAAAGAACAATAAATAGAGTTGGTGGCGATGTTAGGATGATATATAAAAAAGTAAAAGTGGTTTATTCTGCTAAATTTAACGATTGGGGACCTTATGATTACCATAGAGATTTTAACTTAACTTTCCCTGTTCAAACAGCATTAGACATATCAACTTCTGTTGGAAAACCAAGTTGGTTCATTTTACCAGATACTAGAATAGGTATTATGGGAATTTGGCGTTCACTTGACCAATATTCACCTAGGTATTCTCCAACTTTTGTTCCAGAAAATACATTTCCAGCAGTGCCACCACTAAGTCCTGTCGGATTTGGTAATGGTTCTGAATGGGAAATTAGAACTTATGTTCACATAAACATTGGAAAATAAATTAAAAATTAAAAAATTGAAAAGATGAAAAACACAAATTTTAAATTATTTAGAAATTCGCTTCTTTTAGTATTGATTTTACTTATCAATTTTAGTTGCGAAAGAGAGATGTCGGATGACGCTACATTAGCTACTTATCCCAAAACAGCAGAAATCTTCATAGAAGATGTTGTTGGGATGGGAACAGATTTTTACTTTCCTTATGGTCCAGATGCTTCAAATCCTGTGGGCTCTTTATTTACAGCTTGGTCGGTTGATAGACAAGTAGGATACAATAGTAATGCTTCTATGCGTTTTGATGTTCCAAATAGTAATAATCCTCAAGGAAACTATGCTGGTGCCATTTTTAGAACAGAAGGAGCAGGTCGTAATTTAACGGGCTATGACGCATTAACTTTTTATGTTAAAGCTAGTCAGGGAGTAACTATTGGTGAGTTTGGTTTTGGTGAAGATTTTTTCCCAAATAAATACATTACAACCATTAAAAATGTTAGCGTGGGAACAAATTGGACAAAAGTTATTATACCTATACCTGACGCCTCTAAATTAGTTAAAGAAAGAGGTATGTTTAGATATTCTGCTGGTACATCAGGCACTAATGGTTTTGGCTATACTTTTTGGATTGATGATTTAAAATTTGAAAAGCTAGGTACTATTTTACCTTTACAAGCTTCTATAATGAACGGCAACAACGTTACAAGATCTACTTTTGTTGGTGTTACTTCATCAATAACAGGTGCATTAGAAACATTTAATATGCCTAATGGTAGCAATCAATCTGTTTCTATAAGTCTGGCTTTTTTAAATTTTACGTCCTCAAATCCTTCTGTAGCTACTGTAAATGATGCAGGTGTTGTAACTCCAATCGCAGCGGGTACAGCAACAATTACTGCAACATTTAATGGTCAACCCGCTACTGGAAGTTTGATAATTAATTGTTTAGGTGCCTATGTCAACGCACCTATTCCAACCTTGAGTCCATCTAATGTAATTTCTGTTTTTAGTAATGCTTATTCAAATGTGCCTGTAGATTATTTTAATGGTTATTGGGGGGGGTCACAAACTTTATCTGATGATTTTATTGCAAATGGGGATAATGTTCTTAGTTATTATAACTTTTTATATTTTGGTATTGCATTTTCCAATCCTTTTATTAATGCAACCACTATGAATTATATACATTTAGATATACATGTACCTGCATCTAATACAAGTACTAGTAAATCTATGAGAATTAGAATTCGTGATTTTGGAGCAAATGGTTTAGATAACCAAGGTGGTGTTGATGACACTGATAAAACTATGGTATTAAATAATGCTAATTTAGTAAGTAATTCATGGAATAGTATAGAAATACCTATGAACATTGCAAATAAATCTAAACTTGGTTTAATTATTTTTGATCAAGGTACTAATTTATCTAAATTCTTTATAGACAACATTTATTTTCATAACTAATACAAAAAAAATAAAAAAATATACTTATGAGTGCAAAATTCTTAAAAATTGAAACTATTTTGTTTGCTACTATTTTAACTCTAGTAACAGCTTGCTCTACCGATGAAAAGCAAACTGTAATAACCAAAACGACATTGGTTATGAGTGAAGAATTTGATGTACCTGGTGCTCCAAATCCTAACCTGTGGAGTTATGATATTGGAGTTGGTCCTGACCCTTCTAATCCATGGGGAAACAACGAGTTACAATATTATACTGACAGACCGCAAAATATAATAGTTGAAAACGGTAATCTTAAAATAACTGCTCGTCGAGAACTGTATTTAGGATCTTCTTTTACATCCGCTAGAATTATAACCAAAGGTAAATTGGAACAAAAATATGGCAGAATAGAAGCACGTATTAAACTCCCATTAGGTCAAGGATTATGGCCAGCTTTTTGGATGTTAGGAAGTAATATTCAAACAGGGGTCGAAAACCCAGATAATTCTAGTACGCTAGCATGGCCTGCCTGTGGAGAAATTGATATTATGGAATACCTTGGAAATAGTCCAACTAAAATATTTGGAACCGTTCACGGTCCGGGTTACTCTGGTGGTGAATCAATTTCAAAAAACTTCTTTCTTTCCAATAGTAGGTTTGATACTGATTTTCATGTCTTTGGAATAGAATGGGATGAAAATAAAATAAATTTTTATGTGGATGACTTCTTATATCATTCTGTAACACCTAGTGATGTTCCTGGAGATTGGGTTTTTAATCAACCTTTTTATTTAATTCTTAACATTGCTGTTGGAGGTAATTTACCAGGTTCGCCAAATGCTGAAACTCCTTTTCCACAATCAATGTTAGTGGATTATATCAGAATATACGAATAGAAATCGGTTAATAATTATTTAAATCAAATTGAACTTAGAAATTTTATGAGCCAAAGCCAAACAATTATGAATAATGATTCAAAAATTGTAGATAAAACTGTTTCTTTAGAAATGGTCGTTATTGATAATGAAAATTATTATAAAATTGCTAATAATGATAGCATGCGACCATTTTTTATGAGTATCGTAAGTGATTCTAATCATTGGCTATTTATTTCAAGTAACGGAGGATTAACCGCTGGAAGAAAAAATGCGGAGTTCGCGCTTTTTCCATATTATACGGATGATAAAATTACTGAGTTTGCTGATATTACTGGAAGTAAATCTATTTTTCAAATTCATTCTGACGAAAAAACATTTATTTGGGAACCATTTTCGGAACGATTTAATGAAAATTATTCAATTAGCAGAAATTTATATAAAAACAGCTATGGTAATAAAATTATTTTTGAAGAGGTACATAACGATTTTCAACTTACTTACAGATATCAATGGAGCTCCAGTAATCTATTTGGATTTGTAAAAACATCTGAGCTGATCAATAATGCAGTATCTGATTATTCAATTACCTTTTTAGATGGGATTCAAAACATTTTGCCTAATGGTGTTAGTAGCGATTTGCAAGCAACGACCAGTAACTTAGTTGATGCTTATAAAAGAAATGAATTGCTCCAAGAAAGTGGTTTAGGTATTTTTGCTTTAAGTGCCATTATTGTTGATAAAGCCGAACCCAGCGAAGCTTTAAAAGCCAATATCGCATGGTCTTTGGGATTAGAAAAACCAACATATTTGCTTTCGTCATTACAACTTCCAGCTTTCAGAAAATCCCAAAAACTTCACAATGAAACTGATATTAAAGGTGAAAAAGGTGCCTATTTTGTATCAACTGACTTGTATTTAGTTAAAAATTCATCAAAGAGCTGGAAAATAATTGCCAATGTCAATCAAACCCAATCTCAAGTTATTGCCTTAGCCCATGCAATTACTAATGATAAGCAATTAGAAAATAAGCTTATTGACGATGTTGAATTAGGAAAGCAAAATCTAATTGCGTTAAATGCTACAGCAGATGGATTACAATTTACAGCAGATAAACGCAAAGATACTCGTCATTTTTCAAATGTATTATTCAACATCATGCGTGGTGGAATTTTTGACAATAATTATCAAGTTGAAAAAAGTGATTTTGTAAATTATATTTCAAAA